>ULWS01019099.1_pt1 | contig 14443 bp, 6 predicted proteins | sample 1960591 | NCBI WGS metagenome assembly ULWS01 (sample SAMEA4835818, study PRJEB28245) | human gut metagenome | biome: gut microbiome; material: fecal sample | place: Denmark | collected 2008
GTGATACCACGTTCTCTTTCTTCTGGAGCTTTATCGATGTTAGCGAAATCTACAGCTGCGTTACCAGCTACTCTTTCAGATAAAACTTTTGTGATAGCTGCTGTTAAAGTTGTTTTACCATGATCTACGTGACCAATGGTACCGATATTACAATGTGGTTTTGTTCTTTCAAACTTAGCTTTTGCCATTTTGAATATCCTCCTTAAATTGATGCCATATTGGCTATAGTTGTTATATTTAATAACTCGGCTATCTATGATTATATAAAATAATCTTAGCTTTTTCAAGTTATTTTTATCACAGAATCCCTTATTTTAAGGGATTTCTGTGATTTAATATTGTTTTTAGATTCTGTTACACAGAAATAACTGAAATCAGTTATAAGCCATGCTTTTTTTCAGAATTTATTTGGATTTATCTGCAAGAACTTTTTCCTGAACAGATTTTGGTACTGGCTCATATTTCTCGAAGAACATAGAGTAGTTACCACGTCCCTGTGTCTTAGAACGTAAGTCTGTAGAGTAACCGAACATCTCAGCAAGTGGTACATATGCTTTAACCATTTTACCACCACCGATATCGTCCATACCCTCGATACGTCCACGACGGGAGTTGATATCACCGATTACATCACCCATGTATTCTTCAGGCATTGTAACTTCTACCTTCATGATAGGCTCAAGTAATACTGGTGAAGCTTTTGCCATAGCCTCTTTGAATGCCATAGATCCAGCGATGTGGAATGCCATTTCAGAAGAGTCGACCTCATGGTAAGATCCATCGTATACGTTAGCGTGAACACCAAGAACTGGGAATCCGCCAAGAATACCTGCCTGAGCAGCTTCTTCGATACCTTCACCAACTGCTGGGATGTATTCCTTAGGAATAGCACCACCGACAACGGTAGATTCGAATTTGAATGTCTCTTCGCCGTTTGGATCCATCGGCTCAAATTTAACTTTACAGTGTCCGTACTGACCACGTCCACCGGACTGTTTTGCATATTTGTACTCAACATCTACAGGTTTTGTAAATGTCTCTTTGTAAGCTACCTGTGGAGCACCTACGTTAGCTTCTACTTTGAATTCACGAAGCAGACGGTCAACGATGATTTCCAAATGTAACTCACCCATACCAGCAATGATTGTCTGACCAGTTTCCTGATCTGTGTGAGCACGGAATGTAGGATCTTCTTCTGCAAGTTTTGCAAGAGCCTCACCCATTTTACCCTGTCCAGCTTTTGTCTTAGGCTCGATAGCGAGCTCGATAACTGGTTCTGGGAATTCCATGGACTCTAAGATTACCGGATGCTGTTCATCACAGATTGTATCACCAGTTGTTGTAAATTTGAAACCTACAGCAGCTGCGATATCTCCGGAGTAAACTTTATCTAATTCCGCACGTTTGTTGGCATGCATCTGTAAGATACGTCCAACACGTTCTTTTTTATCTTTTGTAGCATTTAATACATAAGAACCGGAGTTCATTGTACCAGAGTAAACTCTGAAGAATGCAAGCTTACCAACGAATGGGTCAGCCATGATCTTGAATGCTAATGCAGCGAAAGGTTCTTCATCAGAAGAATGTCTCTCTACTTCATTACCATCTAAGTCAACACCTTTGATAGCTGGGATATCTGTTGGAGCTGGCATGTACTCGATAACTGCATCGATTAACTTCTGTACACCTTTGTTTCTGTAAGCAGAACCACAGCAAACAGGTACAGCAGTACATTCACATGTAGCTTTTCTTAATACTTTCTTCATCTCCTCAACAGATGGTTCCTCACCCTCAAGGTACATCATCATTAAGTCATCATCTAACTCGCAGACTTTCTCTACTAATTCTGCATGATAAAGTTCAGCTTCATCAGCCATATCACCTAAATCATCTGTTACAGTGATATCGTCACCTTTATCATCATTGTAGATATAAGCCTTCATCTCGAATAAGTCGATAATTCCTTTGAAATCGTCCTCTTTACCGATTGGCAACTGAAGACAGATAGCATTTTTTCCTAATCTTGTACGAATCTGATCAACAGCTCCGTAGAAGTTAGCACCTAAGATGTCCATCTTGTTAATGAAAGCCATTCTAGGTACGTTGTAGGTATCAGCCTGACGCCATACGTTTTCTGACTGTGGTTCAACACCACCCTTTGCACAGAATACGCCGACAGCACCATCAAGTACACGAAGGGAACGCTCTACCTCTACAGTAAAGTCTACGTGTCCAGGAGTATCAATGATGTTGATACGATGCTCTAAAGCACCTTTCTTTGGTTTTGTGAACTCTTCCAAAGTCCAGTGGCATGTAGTAGCGGCTGATGTAATTGTGATACCTCTTTCCTGCTCCTGTTCCATCCAGTCCATGGTAGCAGTACCTTCATGAGTATCACCAATCTTATAGTTAACACCGGTATAGTAAAGATACGCTCTGTTAATGTTGTTTTACCAGCATCAATATGAGCCATAATACCAATGTTTCTGGTTCTCTCTAATGGATATTCTCTTCCAGCCAAGGTTTTTCCTCCTTAATTTACTACGCCGATATGCGCAGAACATTTTTATAATACTTGAGAGCAAAGTTGCTTTGCTCCCGGTATCTATTCATATGGCAAATGATATTAGAAGCGGTAATGAGCGAATGCTTTGTTTGCTTCTGCCATTTTGTGCATATCTTCTTTTCTCTTAACAGATGCACCTGTGTTGTTAGCTGCATCCATGATTTCATTTGCAAGTCTTTCTTCCATGGTCTTCTCACCTCTGTTACGTGAGAAAGTTGTTAACCAACGAAGTCCTAAAGCCTGACGACGGTCTGGTCTAACTTCGATTGGTACCTGGTATGTTGCACCACCAATACGTCTAGCCTTTACTTCAAGAACAGGCATAACGTTATTCATGGCTTCTTCAAATACCTCAAGAGCAGGTCTTTCTGTTTTCTCTTCTACTCTTGCGAAAGCTCCATATACAATTTTCTGTGCTACACCTTTCTTACCATCTAACATAATGTTGTTGACAAGCTTTGTAACGACTTTGTTATTGTAAATTGGATCTGCTAATACGTCTCTTTTCTGAGTATGTCCTTTACGTGGCACGGTTCTTCCCTCCTTAATCATAATTTACTATACAGGTCTTTCCTGCATTTACTGTGTCCGGTTTCCCGGCTCTGCAACATTTGCAATGAAAGTTCAATGCAACATGTTGTCAGTGAACTTCATTTCGATTAATTCAACGGTACTCACATGTGTAAAATGGGCAAGCCCATCTCGGAACAAAATCTTGTTCCCCCTTAGTGTTCGTGCGGAAATATATCTCTAGTGAAACAATTCCAACACTAAACCTTTTAGTTCTGTTTGTGATACTATTGGTTTTACTTCATTCTGTAATCAAAAATTACTTAGAAGCCTTTGGTCTCTTAGCGCCGTATTTAGAACGAGCCTGTTTTCTGTTAGCAACACCTGCTGTATCAAGTGTACCACGGATGATGTGATATCTTGTACCTGGTAAGTCCTTAACACGTCCACCACGGATCATAACAACGCTATGCTCCTGTAAGTTGTGTCCTTCACCTGGAATGTAGCTTGTTACTTCGATTCCGTTAGAGAGACGTACTCTGGCGATCTTTCTAAGAGCTGAGTTAGGTTTTTTAGGAGTAGCTGTCTTAACAGCTGTACAAACACCTCTCTTCTGTGGAGAAGGAGCATCTGTAGGTCTCTTCTGTAAAGAGTTGTAACCCTTCTGAAGTGCAGGTGCTGTAGACTTCTTAACAGATGTCTGACGTCCTTTTCTTACTAACTGGTTAAATGTTGGCATTATTTTCACCTCCTGTTAATATTATGTGAACAAAAAAGTTCAAACTGCATGCCTTTTTGTGCACGCTAAATTATTATATAGGTGTCCATCCCAGATGTCAAGCACTTTTACATAGATTTTTCTTATGCTTTTAAAGCATTTCCAATATCTGGCTTTTTATACCAGATATTGTGATTATGAAAAAAGAGGAACAGATTTTCATCCATTCCTCTCTTATTTCAATATCTTATTCTTCTACTGGTGCAAATTCTTCATCTGCAAAAGAATCGTCATCAAAATCAATCTCGTCATTTTCATTGACATCAGAATCAAGTTTGATATTGCGGTATCTCTTCATACCTGTACCAGCCGGGATCAGTTTACCAATGATTACGTTTTCTTTCATACCGATCAGTGGATCAACTTTTCCTTTGATAGCTGCTTCTGTCAGAACTTTTGTTGTCTCCTGGAAGGAAGCTGCCGATAAGAAGGAGTTCGTAGCTAAGGAAGCTTTGGTAATACCAAGTAATACCTGTTTTCCTTCTGCCATTTCTTTTCCTTCACTCTCAAGCAGTTCATTTGTATCCTCAAAATCAAGAGTATCTACTAATGTTCCCGGAAGCATGTCAGAATCACCGTTTGTCTCAACGCGGACTTTCTGCAACATCTGACGTACGATCAACTCGATATGTTTGTCGTTGATTTCAACACCCTGTAAACGGTATACACGCTGAACCTCGCGGAGCATGTAATCCTGAACGGCACGAACACCTTTGATCTTTAAGATGTCATGTGGATTTACAGAACCTTCGGTCAGCTCGTCACCAGCTTCAAGTACTGCGCCGTCCATTACTTTGATTCTGGAACCGTAAGGGATTAAGTATGCCTTAGATTCACCAGTCTCATTGTTTGTAACGATGATCTCACGTTTCTTCTTAGTATCTTTGATGTTAGCTACGCCACCAAATTCTGTGATAATGGCAAGTCCCTTCGGTTTTCTTGCCTCGAAAATTTCTTCGACACGAGGAAGACCCTGTGTGATATCGGTACCGGCAACACCACCTGTATGGAAAGTACGCATGGTAAGCTGTGTACCAGGCTCACCGATGGACTGTGCTGCGATGATACCAACAGCCTCACCAACCTGAACTGCCTGACCGGTAGCCATGTTTGCTCCATAACATTTTGCACATACACCCATATGGGAGCGGCAGGATAATACGGTACGGATCTTCACTTTCTCGATTGGATTGCCATTCTCATCAACACCACGGCTCATAACTTCTGCTGCACGTTTTGGTGTGATCATATGGTTTGCCTTTACAATGACATTGCCATCTTTATCACAAATTGTATTGCAGGAGAAACGACCTGTAATACGTTCCTGAAGACTTTCTATCTCTTCTTTTCCATCCATGAATGCAGTTACCCACATACCAGGGATTTCTCTGTTCTTGCCTTCACAGCAGTCAGATTCACGAACGATCATATGCTGTGATACGTCTACAAGACGTCTCGTAAGGTATCCGGAATCGGCTGTACGAAGCGCTGTATCGGACATACCTTTTCGTGCTCCATGCGCAGACATGAAGTACTCCAATACATCAAGACCATCACGGAAGTTGGATTTGATAGGCAACTCGATTGTTCTACCGGTTGTATCAGCCATCAAACCACGCATACCTGCAAGCTGTTTGATCTGTTTATCAGAACCACGGGCTCCGGAATCCGCCATCATGAAGATGTTGTTGTATTTATCAAGACCTTCCAGAAGCACTTTTGTAAGCTCATCATCGGTCTCTTTCCATGTCTCAACAACTTCTTTGTAACGTTCTTCCTCTGTGATAAGACCACGTTTGTACTGTTTTGTAATTCTGTCTACTGTATCCTGAGCTGCTTTGATCATTGCAGGTTTCTCTGGTGGAACCGTCATATCGGAAATGGATACGGTCATCGCTGCTCTTGTGGAATATTTGTAACCCATAGCTTTTACAGCATCCAGAACCTCTGCTGTCTTGGTAGCACCATGGATATTGATTACTTTTTCAAGAATCTGTTTGTTCTGTTTCTTGGCAACAAGGAAATCTACTTCCAGTTTTAATTCATTGCCAGGAATGCTTCTGTCAACAAATCCTAAATCCTGAGGAATGATCTCATTGAAAATGAAACGTCCTAATGTGGACTCAACAACTCCTGTGATTTCTTTTCCATCCGGCATTGTCTTTGTCATACGGACTTTGATTCTGGAGTGAAGTGTTACTGCTCCGTTCTCGTATGCAAGGATTGCTTCGTTGACACTCTTGAAGATCTTGCCCTCTCCCTTAGCTCCCGGTCTCTCCTGTGTTAAATAGTAGATACCAAGGACCATATCCTGTGAAGGAACTGCTACAAGACCACCGTCAGATGGTTTTAACAGGTTGTTCGGTGAGAGAAGCATAAATCTGCACTCAGCCTGAGCCTCTACAGATAATGGAAGATGTACAGCCATCTGGTCACCATCGAAGTCGGCGTTGAACGCGGTACATACCAATGGATGTAACTTGATTGCTTTACCTTCTACTAAGATTGGCTCGAATGCCTGAATACCAAGACTATGCAGTGTAGGAGCACGGTTTAACATAACCGGATGCTCTTTGATAACGTCTTCTAAGACATCCCAGACTTCTGTCTGGAGTCTCTCGACCATTTTCTTAGCACTCTTGATGTTGTGTGCAGATCCGTTGGCAACAAGTTCTTTCATAACGAAAGGTTTGAATAATTCAATTGCCATCTCTTTTGGAAGACCACACTGATAAATCTTTAATTTTGGCTCAACACAGATAACGGAACGTCCTGAATAGTCAACACGTTTACCAAGTAAGTTCTGTCTGAAACGACCGGATTTACCTTTTAACATATCGGATAAGGATTTTAATGCTCTGTTTCCTGGTCCTGTAACCGGACGTCCACGACGACCGTTATCGATCAGGGCATCAACAGCTTCCTGTAACATACGTTTCTCGTTACGAACGATGATATCAGGAGCTCCTAACTCAAGAAGTCTTCTCAAACGGTTATTTCTGTTGATAATTCTTCTATATAAATCATTCAAATCAGAGGTAGCAAAACGTCCACCATCCAACTGAACCATTGGACGAAGATCTGGTGGGATAACCGGTACAACGGTCATGATCATCCATTCTGGTTTGTTTCCAGATTCACGGAATGCTTCTACAACTTCCAGTCTCTTAATGATTCTGGCACGTTTCTGACCAGTTGCATCTTCTAACTCTGCTTTTAATTCAGCAGAATCTTTTTCCAGATCAATCGCCTGTAATAATTCTTGAATTGCCTCAGCACCCATTCCTACACGGAATGCATTGCCGTACTGTTCTCTTGCATCCTGGTATTCTCCTTCGGAAAGTACCTGTTTGTACTGTAATGCAGTATTGCCTGCATCCAATACGATGTAAGAAGCAAAGTATAAAACTTTCTCCAATGTTCTTGGAGATAAGTCAAGGATCAATCCCATACGCGATGGAATTCCTTTGAAGTACCAGATATGGGATACAGGTGCAGCAAGCTCGATGTGTCCCATACGCTCTCTACGAACGCTGGATTTTGTGATCTCAACGCCACAACGGTCGCAGACAACGCCCTTGTAACGAATTTTCTTATATTTACCGCAATGACATTCCCAGTCTTTGCTAGGTCCAAAAATCTTCTCACAGAAAAGACCATCTTTTTCCGGTTTCAATGTTCTATAGTTGATTGTTTCCGGTTTTTTAACTTCACCGCGGGACCATTCTCTGATCTTTTCCGGGGATGCTAAACCAATACGGATGGCATCAAATGAAACAGACTGGTTAATTGCCTCTTTATTTGTTGTTTCTGGCATCTATGACACTCCCTTTCTCTACTTTACAGAATCGACTCTCTTTATCGGTCTGTGCGGATGCACAGACCTTAAATGCTTATTGATTATTTACTCTTCGAAATTGTCTTCCGGCATATCATCGTAAAAATCAGAGTCATCATCTGCATCGGTGTCTTCCTCTTCTTCTACGTCAACAAGTTCTTCGTTTTCAGAATCAAATTCTTTCTTTGTGAATCCCATCTTGGAGAATGATTCACTGTCTTCAAAAGCGAAATCTTTATCGCCTGAAATAATGGAGTTCAGGTCGGTGTTACCGTACTCACTTGTTTCCATTAATTCAACTTCATTTCCTTCGTCATCTAATACTGTGACATCAAGTCCTAAGGACTGTAACTCTTTCAGTAATACCTTGAATGATTCTGGAATTCCCGGTTCAGGAATATTATCACCTTTGATAATTGCCTCATAAGTCTTAACACGTCCTACAACGTCATCAGACTTCACTGTAAGGATTTCCTGTAAGGTATATGCTGCACCGTAAGCTTCCAGTGCCCAAACCTCCATCTCACCGAAACGCTGTCCACCGAACTGCGCTTTACCACCAAGTGGCTGCTGGGTAACTAAGGAGTAAGGACCAGTAGAACGTGCATGGATCTTATCATCTACCAGGTGGTGCAGTTTCAGGTAATGCATGTGTCCGATTGTTACAGGTGAATCAAATGGTTCTCCGGTACGTCCATCACGCAGCTGAACTTTTCCATCACGGGAAATTGGAACACCTTTCCACAGTGCTCTGTGGTCTCTGTTGTCCCATAAGTACTTCATAACTTCTTCGCCAAGTACATCTTTGTATTTTGCTTCAAAATCTTCCCATTCGAAGTTTACATAATCATTAGCCAATTCCAGTGTATCCTGGATATCAATTTCCTTTGCACCATCAAATACTGGTGTTGCAATATTGAATCCCAATGCTTTTGCAGCAAGACTCAGGTGAATCTCAAGGACCTGACCGATATTCATACGGGAAGGTACACCTAATGGATTCAATACGATATCAAGAGGACGGCCATTTGGAAGGAATGGCATATCTTCTACAGGTAATACACGGGAAACGACACCCTTGTTACCATGACGGCCGGCCATCTTATCACCGACAGAGATTTTTCTCTTCTGTGCAATGTAAATGCGGACTGCCTGGTTTACTCCTGGAGATAACTCATCTCCGTTTTCTCTTGTAAATACTTTGGCTTCCACAACGATACCATATTCGCCGTGAGGAACTTTTAAGGAAGTATCACGTACTTCTCTTGCCTTCTCACCAAAAATTGCACGGAGAAGTCTCTCTTCTGCTGTCAGTTCTGTCTCTCCCTTAGGAGTAACTTTTCCGACTAAGATATCACCGGCACGAACCTCTGCACCGATACGGATAATACCTCTTTCATCAAGGTCTTTTAATGCATCATCACCGACACCTGGAACGTCACGAGTAATCTCCTCCGGTCCTAATTTGGTGTCACGTGCTTCTGCTTCATATTCTTCAATATGGATGGATGTATAAACATCATCCTGTACAAGTCTCTCACTTAAAAGAACAGCATCCTCGTAGTTATAACCTTCCCAGGTCATAAATCCGATCAATGGGTTCTTACCAAGTCCAAGTTCTCCGTTAGAAGTAGATGGTCCGTCTGCGATAACCTCACCAACCTCTACATGGTCACCCTTGAATACGATTGGTCTCTGATTGTAGCAGTTTGACTGGTTACTTCTTGAAAACTTTGTAAGTTTGTATACATCTCTTGTTCCATCATCATTTTTTACAATGATCTGATTGGACTCAGAGCTTTCAATTGTACCTGCTTTTTTTGCAACAACGCAGACACCTGAGTCAACGGCCGCTTTTGTCTCCATACCTGTACCAACAACAGGAGCTTCTGTTGTAAGAAGAGGTACTGCCTGACGCTGCATGTTTGATCCCATCAGCGCACGGTTCGCATCATCGTTCTGTAAGAACGGAATTAATGCAGTCGCAACAGAGAATACCATCTTAGGAGATACGTCCATGTAATCAAACATGGTCTTCTCATATTCCTGTGTCTCATCCAGATAACGACCAGATACAGAATTACGAACAAAATGTCCCTCTGCATCAAGTGCCTCGTTCGCCTGTGCTACATGGTAATTATCCTCTTCATCCGCTGTCATGTAGACTACTTCATCCGTGACACGAGGATTCTTTGGATCTGATTTATCAATCTTACGGTATGGAGCTTCAATGAAACCATACTCATTAATACGCGCATAACTTGCCAGTGAGTTGATCAGACCGATGTTAGGACCTTCAGGTGTCTCAATAGGACACATACGTCCATAGTGAGAATAATGAACGTCTCGAACCTCGAATCCGGCACGGTCTCTGGACAAACCACCAGGTCCCAATGCAGATAAACGTCTCTTGTGAGTCAGCTCACCAAGAGGGTTGTTCTGATCCATGAACTGAGACAGCTGGGAAGAACCGAAGAACTCTTTCACTGCTGCAGTTACCGGTTTGATGTTAATTAAACTCTGTGGAGAAATACCATCCAGGTCAAGTGTCGTCATTCTTTCACGGACAACTCTCTCTAATCTGGAAAGTCCGATTCTGTACTGGTTCTGTAACAATTCGCCAACCGCACGGATACGTCTGTTGCCCAGATGGTCGATATCATCATCATGACCAATACCATACTCTAAATGCATATTGTAATTGATGGATGCGAAGATATCATCTTTTGTAATATGCTTTGGAATCAGATCATGTACATTTTTCTTAATTGCTTCTTTTAAATCTTCCACATCCGGATTTTCTTCCATTAACTGTGCAAGAATTGGGTAGTAAACTAATTCTGTAATTCCAAGTTCCTTTGGATCACAGTCAACGTAATGTCTTAAATCTACCATCATAGAAGAAAGAACTTTTACATTTCTTGTCTCGGTCTGGATCCATACATATGGCACTGCTGCATTCTGGATATCATCAGCTAAAGAACGGGTTACTTCTGTACCTGCTTCTGCGATGATCTCACCAGTTGTCACATCAACAACATCTTCTGCCAGAACATGTCCGTTGATACGGTTCTTTAATGCTAACTTCTTATTGAACTTATAACGTCCTACCTTTGCAAGATCATATCTTCTTGGGTCAAAGAACATAGCATTAATAAGGCTCTCCGCACTTTCGACTGAAAGCGGCTCGCCCGGTCTGATTTTCTTATATAATTCAAGAAGTCCTTCTTCGTAATTTGTAGCAACATCCTTGCCAAAACTTGCAACGATCTTAGGTTCCTCACCAAATAAATCAATGATTTCCTGGTTGCTTCCAACACCAAGCGCACGGATCAATACTGTGATCGGCACTTTTCTGGTTCTATCTACACGAACGTAAAATACGTCATTGGAGTCTGTTTCATACTCTAACCAAGCTCCACGGTTTGGAATTACAGTACAAGAATACAATTGTTTACCCACTTTATCGTGAGCGATACCATAATAGATACCAGGGGAACGAACCAGCTGGCTGACGATTACTCGCTCTGCACCATTGATTACGAAAGTTCCAGTTTCAGTCATCAAAGGAAGGTCGCCCATGAAAATTTCATGCTCGTTGATTTCATCAGTTTCTTTGTTGTGAAGTCTTACCTTTACCTTTAAAGGTGCTGCATATGTTGCGTCTCTTTCTTTGCACTCAGGGATTGTGTACTTTACATCATCTTCGCATAATGTAAAATCTACAAATTCCAGACTCAGATGACCGCTGTAATCTGCAATCGGAGAGATATCGTCGAAAACTTCTTTTAAGCCTTCGTCCAAAAACCACTTATAGGAGTCTTTCTGAACTTCTATAAGGTTTGGCATTTCCAATACCTCTTTCTGTCTTGAGTAACTCATACGCATGCCTTTTCCGGCTTTCACCGGACGTATTCTGTTTTTCTCCATTGACGTTTCACCTCTCGTTTTTATTCTCAACAAACAAATTGCCTGTTGTATTGCATCTACCGCCTGTATATACGGTATGTGAACACTCACATCTTATGGCTATAAGCCTACTGCACCACAATAGTGCAACGTATATTATATATCAAGTCAAGTAAAATCGTCAAGACAAATTTCATTTTTTCTAATAAATTTATTAGTATTTATAAAAAAGAAGAAACAGATACCTACTTGTAGTATTTTGTGTATCTGTTTCTTCTATATATAGTGTCTTATATTTCTATTTTGTCTTATGTATTATTTCAAAGCTGCAGTCACTATCATTTATTCACACTGGAATCCTGCGACTTCATTCTTCAATGATTCTGCGATGTTCACATTCTTCTCGACAGATTCATTAATTCCGGTCATATGACCTGCAAGTTCAGAAGTATACTCTGCCGCATTAGACACGCCCGCTGCGCTCTGGTTCACTGCATTGGATACGCCATCTGCAGCCTCCGAAATTTCATTTGCAGCCCGGCGGAGATTCTCTGCTACACTCTGAAGATCCTGCATCATCTCATTCATCTGTACGGCATCCTCATTGTAAGTCTCACCGGATTCAACCATTCCCTTGTAGTCATTCAAGACGTCCTGATTTACAAAATCAAGCATCTTGCCCGCATTTCCAGCTAAGTTTTCTACCGATTCTGTTACCATCTTACTGATATTCTGAATTCCATTAGCTGTATTTCTGCTTTCATCCGCAAGCTTCCGAATCTCATCTGCAACGACCGCAAAGCCTTTTCCGGCTTCCCCGGCTCTTGCTGCTTCAATGGAAGCATTCAATGCAAGAAGATTTGTCTGTGAAGAAATTGACAATATCTCATCTGTAAGCTTATTGATCTCTTCCACCTGTTTGCTCTGTTCAATCGCAGTGGAAAGTTCTCCTGAAATACGCGCCACCATATCGGCTGCAGACACCTGGCTTGCAGTTGCATCTGCCTTCATACCCTCTGCCTTCTGGCGGATACTGTCCACACGTTCAAGTCCCTCTCCTGTCTTATCTGCCATAACTGTGATGTCTTTTCGGATGCTCTCAATATTCTCAGTAATATTAATAACGGTTGCAGATACTTCCTGCATGCTGGCTGCCAGCTGTTCCATCGTCGCAGATGTGCCTGTGATCTTATCGCCCGCTGCACGGATTCCGTCGTCAACGCTCGCCGCTGTATGTTCGAGTTCTCCGGAACCTTTTTTTATCTTCTCGATCAGATTTCTCAATACATCTATAAACTGGTTGAATCCACGAACCATCTGTCCGATCTCATCATTGCCTCTGACCTTCAGATGTGCAGTAAGATCACCACTTCCCCCATCGATCTCAGTGATCATCTTCATGAGATCTCTGGTTGCTGCGCGCATTGGTTTCACAACGCCGATCAGAATAACAAGAATTCCAGCTATTCCAACAAGAATAGATACCGCAGCCATTCCAACGCACACCTTGGAAACTGCCTGATAGGTAGCATGTGACTGGGCTGTTGCCTCATCCATCTCATTCACACTCTTCTGCTGGATTCCGGTAATATAAGTATTCACCTCTTCCATGCAGACACGGATCACATTGACTTCGATGGAAACTTTTCCAGTCTTTCCATCGTCGTATTTTTCCATGGCATTGTCCATACGTTCCAGAACGTTGTTCACACCATCATAGATTTTCTGCATAATCTGCTTCTGTCCGTCACCCTCTGTGGCATCATACATCTGCTGCACAAGATCAGCCACAGCCTCCCGGTCCGCTGCATAATCATTTCTGGCTTCTGTATGGCTTGTCTCACCTTTTGTTGTCGCAAGATAACGATAGAAATCCTTCTGCACTGCTTCAAGACTATACTGTATGTTGTAAGCATTCTGCAGATCCGGCACTTTGCTGTCTGTGACATCTTTGATTGAATGGTTCATCTTCACCATTGCATCATAGTTGATCACATTTGATACCATGGTCACAGCAACCATCAGTACAAGAATTGCTACCAGTTTCACTGCCATGCTGCTGTTTCTGGTTTTTTTAGCAGTTTTCTTTGTCACTGCGCTTTTCTCCTTTTTCACTGACCGCTGTTTTTTCTGTTTTGGAATTATCGTTTTCTTTTCGTTTTCCTGCGTTTTGTTCTTCATGTGGTTCGCACCTTTTCTATTTTCGTATTATCACTATTGTACATTCTTTTTTCAGTGAAAGCAATGGTTATTCATCATTTTTACCAACAAATATCAAAAAATGAGTTACAGTTCACAGGTTACCCTGCGAACTGTAACTTCGCAGCCCCATATAAAGTTTTGCTTCGCAAAAGGGGGCTGCTCACACCCACATCACGTTCATACGCACCTGAACAGCATGGTGTTCAGGTGCTGAATGAACAGTAACAAAAACGGCATATCATTACACGTGCGCAAAAAAAGCCATGGTGCACACACCATGGCTTTAAAATAGCTAATTCTTCAAAAATAATGAAATTATTTAAGAGTAACTTTAGCGCCTTCAGCTTCAAGTTTAGCTTTGATATCATCAGCTGTAGCTTTGTCAGCTGCTTCTTTAAGGATCTTAGGAGCTCCATCAACTAAGTCCTTAGCTTCTTTTAATCCTAATCCTGTTGCTTCACGAACAACTTTGATAACTTTAACTTTGTTTGGTCCAACTTCTGTTAACTCTACGTCGAACTCTGTTTTCTCTTCAGCTGCTGCTGCTTCTCCGCCTGCTGCTGCTACTACAACGCCTGCTGCTGCAGATACGCCAAATTCTTCTTCACAAGCTTTTACTAAATCATTTAATTCTAATACG
>ULWS01003545.1_pt1 | contig 14265 bp, 10 predicted proteins | sample 1960591 | NCBI WGS metagenome assembly ULWS01 (sample SAMEA4835818, study PRJEB28245) | human gut metagenome | biome: gut microbiome; material: fecal sample | place: Denmark | collected 2008
AGTGTAAATGGCGTCGCAGTCGGCGGAATGAGCAACGAGGAAGCGAAGGCAAAGCTGGAGCAGAATTACGGTTCTTATAAATTAACGATCAAAGAACGCGGAGGCAAGACAGAAGAGATCACCGCAGCGGAGATCGGCTATAAAGTAGTGATTACAAATGAGCTGCAGGCAGCGATTGACCAGCAGGCAGCAGGGGCAGCTGGAGCAGGAGCGCTGACGATCGCGATGCCGCTTTCCTGCGATCAGACGATGCTTGCAAACCGCATTGCTTCCTTAAATTGTATGTCAGATAGTGTAGCACCGACGGTAGATGCCCATATATCCGCCTGGGAAGAAGGAAAAGATTTCACGATTGTTCCGGAAGTAAAGGGAGAATCTGTGGATAAGGCAAAGGTACAGACGGCGATCAATGCAGCGATCGCCTCCGGCATGACAGAGATTGATCTGGAAGCCTTGGGATGTTACACACCGATCCAGGTAACTTCCGGCGATGCATCCTTAAAAGCACTCTGCGCCCAGATGAACCAGGCTAAAAATGCGACCATCACCTTCCATATCGGTGATGCAACCGAGACACTGTCCGGTACTGAATATGTCAGCTGGTATACAGGCGGTGAGAATGGTGTCATTACTGTAGACCGCGATAAGGCAGCTGCCTACATCAAGGCGCTGGCAGCGAAATACGACACAGCTGGAACTACCCGTACCTTCCATACCACTTCCGGAAAAGAGGTTGCCTTGACAGGCCCTTATGGATGGAAGATTGACCAGACTGCAGAGACAGACAACCTGGTTCTGATGGCGCAGACAGGCATCAATCAGGAACGTGAAGTCCAGTTCTCCCAGCAGGCAGCCAGCCATTCTGACGCAGACTGGGGCAATACCTACGCAGAAGTTGATTTCGGCGCCCAGCATGTATATATGTATGAAAACGGCGCCCTGACTTGGGATGCTCCGTGCGTAACCGGAAACGTGTCCAAAAACTACACAACCCCGGAAGGTATTTACAGCCTGACCTACAAGCAGGCCGACCGCGTTCTGCGCGGCGCCAAACGGGCAGACGGCACATATGAATATGAAAGTCACGTAGACTATTGGATGCCATTCAACGGCGGCATCGGTTTCCATGACGCAAGCTGGAGAAGTAAATTCGGCGGAACCATCTCCCAGTATTCCGGCAGCCACGGCTGCATCAATCTGCCGGTTGATAAAGCAAAACTTCTCTACGAGAAAGTATACAAGGGAATGCCAGTTCTCTGCCATAACTAAACATTTCTTCTAAGCGCACATTCAGTATTTAGAAGAAAGACATGGGGGACTTTCTTGAATATAGTTAGATAAGAAAGTAGATGGTGGACAAAGTAATTTATCATACGGAACGAAAAAAGATCCTACGCCGTCATCCAGCCGCATTCATGCGCTGGATGACACCAGGATCTTAAATTTTACCAAGTTATCATCCAATAAACAGGAGAAAAAGCCGCCCGAGCAAAAATGGAATTTTCGAGACTGTGGATTTACTTGGCAGATTCGGATTTGATGTTGAAAGAAACCGCAACAAACTTGCTTTGTGAGGATTTCTTTTTGTTTTTAATCAAACCGAAGATGCCTAGAAAATCCCAGTCCTCGAAACCTGATCATTTTTGCCCGGGCGGCTTTTTCTCCGTCCCTCTCACGAAAATCAAACTAATTATCTATTTTCCTTCCCCAATAATCAATTCTTCCCCATACGGCAAGGTCTTGATCCAGTCACAGAATGTATGCCACTCCGCCAGCTTATGATCCTTTCTGGCATAATAAATATTAATCAGTGTCTCATAATTAAACGAACAAGTCCGCATCTGATTATAACTGCTCGGCAGCAGCTGGATCATATCATACCAGTCATCCTTATTCTTTGTCTCCAGATAACGCAGGCGGATTTCCTCCAGCTTGGCGATAACTGTTTCCATAAATGCGCGTGTTCCGGCTGTCATGTGGTCGCAGCTGAAATCGTCCATCGAAAACGGTTTGCTGGCGATTTTGTGCATCGTGCTGGTTGAATTGGCGACGGTCGCTACTTTATAAGTATCATATTCTTTCCACCAGTAGAGAGGTGCGGTCACATCGACTGAGACAAATACCTGGCGCAGAAACTTGCGGTGGTCGCTGCCTGCTTTGCGGAGACGTTTCGCAAGGTCTAGATCGTTCGGTCCCAGTTTATATTCGCCATTCTCATCATAAAAGCTGTCCATCCGTCCCCAGCTGTTCATCGGATTGCGGGCACCGCGCATGGCATTTTCCAGATTCATGACGCTGGTACGTTCTAATTTAAGCATAATCAAACTCCTTTTTCATATAAGTGAATTATTTTCAGGATAAACTCACTTTTGTGAGTTGTTTCAGGCGGGATCAGTATACCACAAAAACCATGTTCCGTAAACAAAGCATAAAAAAACATACAGAATTACAAGAATCGATAGTTACTGTTCCCGGGTGGGCACTTTTGGAAGCAAAAGTGCCGTAAGAAAACGTGGTGGCAGCAGGAATTTACCGTATTTAAATGCGAAGTCACGGCAAATTCCGTTACTGGGCACGTATGCGTGAACAGTAAGATCGATAAAAATTACAATCCAAAACAGAATACAGGAAAAAGCAAAGAGATTATGCGATATGTACAGAAAAACATAATGAAAGTATGTATTTTTAAATATGAAATAGTATTGACATAAAATGAAAAACATGCTAATATTTAGCCATAGAAATTCACTGATATGAAAATTAAAAAGAAAAAATTAGATTTTACGAAAATTAAGTGAGAAAAAATTTCATATCATAATCACGAATGAGACAAAATGTCAAAAAGGAGAGATGAACAATGAGCAATGGATATTTCAAAGTAGAGATGCCGAAAAATGAGCCGGTAAAAGCATATCTTCTGGGAAGCCCGGAGAGAGCCAGCTTAAAGAAAGAACTGGAGCGCCAGTCCGCACAGGTTGTTCAGGTTCCGATGATCATCGGTGGTAAGGAAGTTTGGACAGAGAGAAAGACCAAAGCAGTTATGCCGCATGACCATGCTCATGTAATCGCAGAAGCAGCTTCCGGCGGTGAGAAAGAGTTAAAGGATGCAATCGCAGCGGCTCTGGCAGCCAGAAAAGCATGGACCGAGATGCCGATGGAACATCGCGTATCTATCTTTTTAAAAGCAGCTGATTTAATCGCTGGTCCGATGAGAGATAAAGTAAATGCAGCTACCATGTTAGGACAGAGCAAGACCGCATATCAGGCTGAGATTGATACCTGCGAGCTGATTGATTTCCTTCGTTTCAACGTATACTACTTACAGCAGATTTATGACAGACAGCCGAACAACACACCAAATGTTTGGAACCGCATCGAGTACCGTCCACTGGAAGGTTTCGTAACCGCGATTTCCCCATTCAACTTCACATCCATCGGTGCTAACCTTCCGACCGCTCCGGCGATCGCAGGTAACGTAGTTCTCTGGAAACCGGCTACCACAGCAGTTCTTTCCAACTACTATGTAATGCAGGCCCTGATGGCTGCAGGACTTCCGGCAGGTGTTATCAACTTCGTACCGAGCCGTGGTTCTGACATGAGCAAGTACGTATTAAGCGATCCGAACCTGGCAGGATTCCATTTCACAGGTTCTACCGAAGTGTTCAGCGGTGTTTACTCCTTAGTAGGCGAGAACATCAAGAAATACAAAACATATCCGCGTCTGGTTGGCGAGACTGGTGGAAAGGACTTCATCTTTGCTCACAATTCCGCAGACGTACCGGGTCTGGTAGCAGCTCTGACAAGAGCATCCTACGAGTATCAGGGACAGAAGTGCTCCGCAGCTTCCCGTGCATTTGTTCCGGCAAGCATCTGGCCGCAGGTTAAAGAGGGTATGCTGGCAGAGATTGAGAAGATTAAAATTGGCGATATAACCGATTTCAGAAACCTGATGGGCGCTGTTATCGATGCATCCGCATTCAAGACCAACAAAGAGTACATCGACTATGCAAAAGCATCCGAGGATGCAGAAGTTATCTGCGGCGGATACGATGATTCCAAGGGATATTTCATATATCCGACCCTGATTGAGGCTAAGAAGCCAGATTTCAAGACTATGGTAGAGGAAATTTTTGGACCGGTTATGACCGTATATGTATATCCGGATGACAAACTGGATGAGACTCTGGCAAGCTGCGATACCGCAACGTCCTATGGTCTGTCCGGAGCAATCTTTGCAGATGACCGCGAAGCTATCGTTAAGATGGAAGATGCACTTAAAGGAACAGCCGGAAACTTCTACATCAACGACAAGCCGACCGGTGCAGTTATCGGCCAGCAGCCGTTCGGTGGTGCAAGAGCATCCGGAACCAACGACAAAGCCGGCAGCGAGATCAACATGTATCGCTGGTTAAGCCCGAGAACCATCAAAGAACTCAGAGTACCGTGCCTGGATGTAACATATCCGTACATGGTTGAGGCATAAGCAGTGCAAAGCAGGGCAGTAAGACAGGAACGTTGTGCTTGCACATAAGGAACTGTCTTGCTGGACTGATTTATAGGGCGCAGCCCGTCCAGCGAAGAAAAGCGCAGCTTTTTTGAGCTGGGGCACTGAGCACGCTGAAGCCACTGAGCATGCTGGGGTGCAGCTCTTCCCCATAATTTACTAAATTAAAACCAACCACCCAGAGGATCGGCGCTGATCCGGAATCTGTGTAACGAAACACACGATTTCATATCGGTGCCGATCCTTTTTATAATTTAGAAAATCTGTCCGAGTATCCCAGCCACACCCGCTCAGATATTGTTCCGTTTGTTTGGAATGAAATTGCGGCATTCTGTTATTAAAAATCCCATTATGTTACTGCTCACACATGTGTGCCCAGCAACGGGATTTTGCCGATGCTGCGCATTCCAAATCGGCAAAATCTGCTGCGAGAACTGTATCGTACAGAATTTTCAGTTCAGAAAATTCCTATTTGTGAACAGTTACCCTATTATTCCTTACATTCATCTGATTTGAACCAGTCCTTGTATTTTTCATAAAGATCCAGTAAAATCAAATACGAAATATGGATTTGAGGATTTGTTTTTGTTCAAATTTTCTCAGTTCGATTTTAAATTCAAACAAAAAGGATGAGAAAGCAATGACGGTGATTGATGTATCTGGCTGCGGAAGCGGTGCAGTGTTTTTGATAAAGGGAAAAGCCAATCTCCTGTTCGAGGCGGGGATGGCGTATGCTGCCGATCAGATGGTGGAAAATATAAAAAGAGAACTGGGCGATGCAGAGTTAGACGCGGTTCTTTTATCCCATTCCCATTATGATCATGTAGCGGGGCTTCCGGTGGTGCGGAAAGCATGGCCGGGGGTGAAAACATATGCTTCCGAGCGCGCAAAAGAAATTTTAGTGAAACCGGGCGCTTTGAAGACGATCCGGCGTCTAAGCGGCGAGGCGGCAGAAGCGGCGGGGCTTCCATGGGATTCGGAATATGACGATGCAGATTTACAGATTGATGTATCGCTGGAGGACGGTGAGACGATCGAACTGGGCGACCATACGATCTACGCGTTTGCGACGATCGGCCACACGAAATGTTCCATGTCTTACCTGATTGACGATGAGTTGATGCTGTGCAGTGAGACGGTAGGCGTCATGGGGCATGATGGGAGTTATATGCCGTCGTTTCTGGTAGACTATAAGGCGGCAGAAGAATCCATCGAGTATTCATCGGAATTGGATGCAAAAGAGATTATTTTAAACCACTATGGCTTTGTCAGTGAAGCGGATAAGGCGACGATCTGGGATGTCCTGATGCAGAAGCTTCGTGACAGCCGTGATGCAATGATTGATATTATGAACCGGTTCCCGGAAGAAGAGACGGCGCTTCGGGAGATGGAGCGCGTGTTCCATTCTCATGTAGATAAGAAAGAACAGCCAGACGAGGCATTCTATATCAATGCGGCGAGCATGATGAAGACACTCAAAAGACAGTTTCCGGAACGGTTTCCGAGACGTTTTCAGCTGATTGCGGCAGTGGATCGGAACTGGGGTATCGGCAATAAAGGGCAGATGCTGACGGTGATCCCGGCGGATCAGAAATTATTCCGGCAGGAAACGATGGGAAAAATCATCGTGATGGGCTATAAAACGTTTCTGACTTTCCCGGCTCAGCGACCGCTGGATGGCAGAATCAACCTGATTTTGACAAAAAAGAAGGCTCTGAGCGTAAAGGGGGCAGAGATCTGCCACAGTGTCGAGGAGGCGCTGGTGCGGATTGACGAGCTGAAACAGGAAAAACATCTGACAGATGTAGATGTCGTCATCATCGGCGGCGAGTCGATTTACCGGCAGTTCCTTCCGTTCTGCGACACAGCGCAGATCACCTGGATTGATTTTTCCTATGTGGCAGACACACATATGGTTGATCTGGAGAAAGAAGGCTGGGAACTGGTAAGACGAAGCGGCGAGCAGACATTTTTCAATTTGTGCTATGAATTCAGGGAATATCGGAAGCTGGAAAAGGAATCGCTCTAAGGTTGTCAAAAATAGGACAAAGTGGTAAAATAATTGAGAATTCTGAAAAGTCAAACAATAAAATGTTCATATAACAGTAAGGAGGAATAGAATGTACCCGATTTTAAAAGCTGAAAAACTGGCAGATAAGATTTATCTGATGGTTGTAGAAGCACCGCGTGTAGCGCGTGCATGTGAGCCGGGCGAATTTGTCATCGTCAAGATGGGCGAAGAGGGCGAGAGAATCCCGCTGACCATCTGTGATTTTGACCGTCAGGCAGGAACGATCACGATCGTATTCCAGACCGTGGGAGCTTCTACCGAGAAGATGAGCACCCTCAAGGCTGGGGATGCATTCCATGATTTCGTAGGACCGCTTGGAAATCCGTCCGAGTTTATCCATGAGAATATAGAAGAGCTGAAAAAGAAGAAATACCTCTTCGTAGCCGGCGGCGTCGGTGCGGCTCCGGTTTATCCGCAGGTAAAATGGATGCATGAGCACGGCATTGATGTAGATGTTATCGTAGGTTCTAAGACCAAAGATCTGCTGATCCTGACCGAGGAGATGGAGAAGGCAGCCGGAAACCTTTACATCACAACCGACGATGGCAGCTTTGGCATTAAAGGTATGGTTACAGGTGTCATCGAGGATTTAGTTGAAAAACAGGGACGCAAGTACGATGTCTGTGTTGCAATCGGACCGATGATCATGATGAAATTTGTCTGCCTGCTGACGAAAAAACTGGAGATTCCGACGATTGTCAGCCTGAACCCGATCATGGTAGATGGAACCGGTATGTGTGGTGCCTGTCGTGTCACCGTAGGCGATCAGGTCAAATTTGCCTGCGTAGACGGACCGGAGTTTGATGGACATCTTGTTAATTTTGACGAGGCGATGGAACGTCAGAGAATTTATAAGACTCAGGAAGGCAGAGCGATGCTGCGCTTGAAAGAGGGCGATACTCATCACGGCGGATGCGGACAGTGCGGAGGTGACAAATAATGGAAGCAAAGAGAGATATGATGAAAAAGGTGCCGGTCAGAGAGCAGGATCCGAAGGTACGTGCGACTAATTTTAAAGAGGTATGTCTCGGCTATAATATGGAAGAAGCAGTTGCGGAGTCTGAGAGATGTCTGAACTGTAAAAATGCAAAATGTATCGCTGGATGCCCGGTTTCCATCAATATTCCGGCGTTTATCCAGGAAGTAAAAGCGGGAAATATTGAAGAGGCAGCGAAAGTCATCGCACTTTCTTCGGCACTTCCGGCAGTCTGTGGACGTGTCTGCCCACAGGAATCCCAGTGTGAGGGACAGTGTGTGCGCGGTATCAAAGGCGAGGCGGTTTCCATTGGTAAACTTGAGCGCTTCGTGGCAGACTGGTCCCGTGAGCATGGTTTTGTACCGGCAGCGCCGGAGAAGACAAACGGAAAGAAAGTGGCAGTCATCGGTTCCGGTCCTGCAGGTCTGACCTGTGCAGGCGATCTGGCAAAACTGGGCTATGAAGTAACCATTTTCGAGGCACTTCATGAGCCGGGCGGAGTATTGACCTACGGCATTCCGGAGTTCCGTCTTCCGAAGGACGGCGTTGTACAGCCGGAGATCGAGAATGTCCGCAAGCTGGGCGTTAAGATTGAGACAAACGTAGTTATCGGAAAATCTATCACAATCGACGAACTGATGGATGAAGAAGGTTTCCAGGCAGTCTTCATCGGTTCTGGTGCCGGACTTCCGAAGTTCATGGGTATTCCGGGTGAAAATGCCAACGGCGTATTTTCTGCAAATGAGTACCTGACCAGAAATAACCTGATGAAGGCATTCCGCGATGATTATGACACACCGATCATGGAATCGAAGAAGGTAGTTGTAGTCGGCGGCGGAAACGTAGCGATGGATGCGGCAAGAACGGCTCTGCGTCTCGGTGCAGAAGTTCATATTGTATATAGAAGAAGTGAGAAAGAGCTTCCGGCACGTGTGGAGGAAGTACATCACGCAAAAGAGGAGGGCATCCATTTTGACCTTCTGACCAACCCGGTTGAGATTCTCGAGGATGAGAACGGATGGGTCAAAGGCATCGTATGCCGCCGTATGGAGCTTGGCGAGCCGGATGAATCTGGAAGAAGACGTCCGGTTGAGGTGGTCGGTTCTGATTTCACGATCGATGCAGATACCGTTATCATGGCGCTGGGTACTTCCCCGAACCCGCTGATTTCCAATACGACCAAAGGTCTTGAGATCAACCGCTGGAGATGTATCGTGGCGGATGAGAGCAATGGAAAGACAACGAAAGAGGGCGTTTACGCCGGAGGCGACGCAGTGACTGGCGCGGCTACGGTTATTCTCGCGATGGAAGCCGGACGAGCAGGTGCAAGAGGCATCGATGAGTATCTTTCTGCAAAATAATGAAATCTCATCATGTAGATTTGCTGAATGAAGCAATCGCCCCGGCACTGACCCGGCTGGCGCTTCCGATCATGGCGACCTCTCTGGTTCAGATGCTTTACAATCTGACTGATATGGCGTGGATCGGACGCCTCGGGGCAGGCGCCGTCACGGCGGTGGGATCGGCAGGTATGTATACCTGGTTTTCACAGGGATTTGCGATTTTGGCGAGGACGGGCGGTCAGGTAAAGACCGCCCATTGTCTTGGTGCGGGAGAAAATGACAGTGCGGCGCAGTATGCGAGAGGTGCGCTGCAGTTGGGAATTTTGTTTGCCGTGCTGTATGGGCTGGTTTCGCTCTTTGGAGCCAGTCGGTTAATTGGATTTTTTAAATTAAACAGCCCGGAGGTGATTGCACAGGCAGAATGGTATGTGCGGATCGCCTGTGGGCTTGTGATCTTTTCTTATCTAAATGCGATCTTGACAGGACTTTTGACGGCGGCGGGAAATAGCCGGACACCGTTTATCGTCAATGTGGCGGGGCTTGTCTTCAATGTTGTGCTGGATCCGGTGCTGATCTTTGGAATCGGACCATTTCCGGAACTGGGAGTCAGCGGAGCAGCGGCTGCGACGGTCACGGCACAGGCGCTCGTAAGCCTCCTGTTTTTCAAGGCAGTCCTGCGGGAAAAGGTGCTGTTTCCGCATCTGCGTCTCTGGGTGCTGGTTCCGGTGAAGGTTTGGAGGGAGATCGTGCGGATCGGTGTGCCGTCGGCGGTGCAGAACCTGATTTACGCTGGAATTTCGATGATTCTGACCCGCCTTATCACCGGATGGGGTGATCTGGCAGTGGCGGCACAGCGTGTTGGCAGTCAGATTGAATCCGTTTCCTGGATGGTCGGAGATGGCTTTTCGGCGGCAGTCAATGCATTCCTCGGACAGAATTATGGGGCGAAGCGGTATGACCGTGTGCGCCGCGGCTATTTCTGTGCGATCGCGATGACGGCGGCGTGGGGACTCTGCACGACATTTTTGCTGATCGGAATGGCGCGTCCGCTGTTCTCGATCTTTTTGCAGGAAGAAGAGGTCATGGCGATCGGCGTCAATTACCTGCGGATCGTGGGACTGAGCCAGATGTTTATGATGGTGGAACAGACCTCGATCGGTGCGTTTTCCGGTCTGGGGCGAACGCTGTATCCGTCGATCGTCAGCGTGACCTTTACCTCCGCGCGCATCCCAGTGGCGGTGTTGTTGTCCTCTGTGATGGGACTTAGCGGTATCTGGTGGGCGTTAAGTATTTCCAGCATGGTAAAGGGATGCATTCTGTTCGTTAGTTTTGTCCTGTTTTTGTATGTTTTTTTGGAGAGAAAGAAAGATGAGAAAACCGTCTGAAAAGTTACAAAAAACATATGGACGAATTGAGAATTTCGTGAGATAATAGGGACAGGATTGATGTGATAAAATTAACAAAGTACAAAATCCAATCATTTCGAAAGGAGTCTTACAATGATTTATTCACAAGAAGTAGAAAATATGTGTCCAGTAGCCCAGGGCGTAAATCACGGCGCTGCTCCGATCCCGGAGGAAGCAAAGTGGGTTAAGTCCAAAGAAGTAAAGGATATTTCCGGTTTAACACACGGTGTTGGCTGGTGTGCGCCGCAGCAGGGGGCTTGTAAGCTGACCCTGAATGTTAAGGAAGGTATCATTCAGGAAGCTCTGGTAGAGACGATCGGATGTTCTGGTATGACCCATTCTGCAGCGATGGCAGCAGAGATTCTTCCGGGAAGAACCGTACTGGAAGCATTAAATACAGACCTTGTCTGTGATGCAATCAACACCGCCATGCGTGAGCTGTTCCTCCAGATCGCATATGGCAGAACGCAGAGTGCGTTTTCTGAAGAGGGGCTTCCGATTGGTGCCGGCCTTGAAGACCTTGGAAAAGGACTCCGCTCTCAGGTAGGTACGATGTACGGAACTCTGAAAAAAGGTCCGCGTTACCTTGAGATGGCAGAAGGCTATGTAACAGGAATTGCACTGGATGAAGAAGATCAGATCATTGGTTATCAGTTTGTAAACTTAGGTAAGATGACCGACTTCATCAAGAAGGGCGACGATCCGACCACTGCATATGAGAAGGCAAAAGGTCAGTACGGCCGTGTAGACGATGCAGTTAAGATTATCGATCCGAGACAGGAATAATTGTTATTGTACATAGATAGGAATTTTCTGAACTGAAAATTCCGTACGATACATTTCTGACATCGGAGTTTGCCGATTTGGAATGCGAAGCATCGGCAAAATTGCGTTGCTGGGCACGTATGCGTGAACAGTAACAAATAATCACAGGGTACATAGTTAAGGAGGAACATCACAATGGCATTATTTGAATCATACGAGAGACGAATTGACAAGATCAATTCCGTATTAAATAGCTATGGCATTGCTTCGATCGAGGAAGCTGAGAAGATCACGAAGGATGCCGGACTGGATGTATACGATCAGGTAAAGAAGATCCAGCCAATCTGTTTTGAAAATGCGTGCTGGGCTTACACGGTAGGCGCGGCAATCGCAATCAAGAAAGGCTGCCGCAGAGCTGCCGATGCGGCGGCAGCGATCGGCGAGGGACTGCAGGCATTCTGTATTCCGGGTTCCGTAGCAGATCAGCGTAAAGTAGGTCTGGGACATGGAAACTTAGGTAAGATGCTTCTGGAAGAAGAGACCGACTGCTTCTGCTTTCTGGCAGGTCATGAGTCCTTTGCAGCCGCAGAGGGTGCGATCGGTATCGCAGAGAAAGCAAACAAAGTTCGTAAAAAACCGCTTCGCGTTATCTTAAACGGTCTTGGCAAAGATGCGGCTCAGATCATTTCCCGTATCAACGGCTTTACATATGTAGAGACAGAGATGGATTATTACACAGGCGAAGTGAAAGAACTGTGGAGAAAATCTTACTCCAAGGGACTTCGTGCGAAAGTAAACTGTTATGGTGCAAATGACGTTACCGAGGGTGTAGCGATCATGTGGAAAGAGGGCGTAGACGTTTCCATCACCGGTAACTCCACCAACCCGACCCGTTTCCAGCATCCGGTAGCAGGTACATATAAGAAGGAATGCATCGAGAAAGGCAAGAAATACTTCTCCGTAGCATCTGGCGGCGGTACAGGACGTACCCTTCACCCGGATAACATGGCAGCAGGTCCGGCTTCCTACGGCATGACCGATACCATGGGACGTATGCACTCCGATGCACAGTTCGCAGGTTCTTCCTCTGTACCGGCTCATGTAGAGATGATGGGTCTGATCGGTATGGGTAATAACCCGATGGTCGGCGCTACTGTGGCGGTTGCGGTAGGCATCGAGGAAGCTGCGAAGGCTGGGAAATTCTAAAAAATATTGATTTTTCAAGATCAGTCCGCAGCCATTCGGCATCCGTAAAAATAATGTGAGAGCGTTTAGTTTCTTCTGTTCCTTTTACGATGTATTGTAATCCTACATATTTTATATGGTTCCGAGGAAGCGTAGCTTGTACCTTTCCTAAGAACATGGTATCATAAAACCAGTATATGGATGAAACTGCTTTTATCAAGGTAGTTTCGAAGAAAAGGGGAAACGATATAATGTATAAGGATGATACGATTCTGGTTGTAGGTCAGGCGAAACCGAGCAAGGAGGACGCGATTTACAGCCTGCACGGCGAGTTTTATGTGAGTTTTGTAGTAGAACGGGCGACGGGAAAGATTCTTGATTTGGAGTGCAATACGATTTTGTCGGTGACGCGCAATTTTGTTGTGTCGATGCTGCTTGGAAAGAGTTTGAAAACGGATTTGGACGAGATGCAGCAGAGTATCCGGGAAAGGTATTTTGCACTGACTCAGAAGCCGCTCATTGCCTGTCTGAAGGACGCACATAACCGTTATATGATGGTGACAGGGCAGAAGTGATGTGGGTATTGGCGGTGTGCTTGTATAAACTATAAAGGCACGGTGCTGATAAAACGATTGGCAGAGAATTAACAGAATAAAGATGGCAGCTCATCAGCAGAAATTGATGGGCTGCCATTTTGGTTATCATAGAAACGTATTCTATAACATTATTCTTTTCCGTTCCAGCAATATGTACACAGCTTGCACGGTTCCAGACCAATCGATTCGATTAAATCGTCGAGGCGGTGGAACTGCAGGGAGGTAAAGTTTAAGCGTTTACGGATTTCTTCGACCATTTCCTTATAATTCTGGCTGTCTGGGTTTGCATAATCATCCAGAAGCTCCGGAGAAACATTGTCGCCCTCACGGTCGCGGATGATGCGGCGTGTGATGAGATCCAGCTCGGAATTGGAGCGGGAGAAGTTCAGATATTTACATCCAAACAGCAGCGGCGGACAAGCCGGACGGATATGTACTGCTTTGGCACCGCTCTGATACAGGAATTCGGTTGTTTCGCCGAGCTGGGTGCCGCGGACGATGGAATCGTCGATTAAGAGCAGGCTCTTGTCGCGGATCAGGGCGTCTACCGGGATCAGCTTCATACGTGCGATCAGGTTTCTCTGACTCTGATTGGTCGGCATGAAGGAACGCGGCCAGGTCGGGGTATATTTGATGAATGGACGGGCAAATGGAATGCCGGATTCATTGGCGTAGCCGACTGCATGCGCGATGCCGGAATCCGGGATGCCGGCTACCAGATCGGCGTCGGACTGATCGCGTTTGGCAAGCATACGACCGCAGTGGTAGCGCATTTCCTCAACGTTGATTCCCTCGTAGCAGGAGGTCGGATAACCGTAGTAAACCCACAAGAAAGAACAGATTTTCATTTCCTTGCGAGCCGGGCTGAGTACCTCTACGCCGTCGGCGTTCATGCGGACGATCTCGCCCGGTCCCAGTTCTTTGTAGTCCGTGTATCCAAGGTTGATGTATGCAAAGCTTTCAAAGGAAACACAGAACGCACCATCTTTGCGTCCGATGATCGCCGGGGTACGTCCGAGGCGGTCACGGGAGATATAGATGCCCTCCGGGGTCAGCAGGAGAATGGTCATGGAACCCTTGATTTTTTCCTGTGCCAGTTTCAGACCTTCAACAAGGGAATCTGCCTGACTGATGATGGCGCCGACCAGCTCGGTTGCATTGATCTTGCCGCCGCTCATTTCCATGAAATGAATATGCCCTTTCTTAAATGCTTCCTGAATCAGCTCTTTTTCATTATTGATCTTGCCGACTGTGGTGATGGCATAGCTTCCTAAGTGCGACTGAATTAACAGAGGCTGCGGTTCCATATCTGAGATACAGCCGATGCCCATGTTACCCTGCATTTCATCGACATCGTGCTCGAATTTTGTACGGAACGGGGAATTCTCGATATTGTGGATAGAACGGCTGAAACCGTTT
>ULWS01030539.1_pt1 | contig 14170 bp, 21 predicted proteins | sample 1960591 | NCBI WGS metagenome assembly ULWS01 (sample SAMEA4835818, study PRJEB28245) | human gut metagenome | biome: gut microbiome; material: fecal sample | place: Denmark | collected 2008
CCTCCAGCCACTGCGCCTAATGCCACTGCCAGAATACCCACTGCTGAAGCTGCTGCAAGAATACCAGATACTGCTTTTTCACTTGGGGACATATTATCCCAATTTCGTGCTAAAACTGCTATTAATGATATAATCGAGGTCACTGCCAGTATTACAGGGTTTATGCTGGAAACCGTTCTTGCCAAAATGGAAATAACTTGCTCTCCGATTCCTAAAAAACCTCCAAGACTACTTATTAACTGTCCTATTCCTAAGATAAATTCTGAAAACTTCCATGCTACAAAGAAAGCTACTACAGCGAGGGTAATATTTTCCACTAAAACCTGATTCTCATTAATCCAGCTTGAAAATTTGGTGAGCCATTCTACGAACTTTTCTAATGCCGCTATAATAAGTGCTCCTGTCCATTCTCCAAGAGGCTGTAAAAATTCTTCCCAAAGCCAAAGCCCCAATGGTTTAAGAGCTTGAACAACACTATGTACTGCTCCCAGCGCTGCTGCAATCAAGTCAAACACTTTGGGAAGCGCCTGCTCTACGCCCCACTTTGTAATAGGTAGTAAAATGCTATTCAAGAACCACAATAATGCATTTCCAACATCGGACACAATCGGTTTGATTGCAATTAGTACCCTGTCAAAGCTCTGTAATAAGGGGGAAAAGTCCACATCAGCAGACCATTCCTTTATGTTTTCTGATGCTTGTCTGAAAAAGCCTGTTATTTCTAGGATGATATCGCCTAAATGCCGTAATATCTTTGTTCCTGTATCTCCAGATACCCAAGCTTTATCAAAATTTGTAATCAGATTTCCTACTGTATCGACAAGATTTGAGAAAGTAATCAATAAATTATCTGTAATTGCTTTCCCGTATCCTTCTGCATTCCACACCTGCATAAAGGAGGCACTTACGTCACCAGCAAGCTGCTTCACAGTGGAAAACATATTCTTAACAGAGGACAATACCTGTGGCCCGTTTTCCTCCCATGATTGCTTAAGAGGTGTAAATAGCTGCCCTAACGTTTCCTTGATTGCATCGGCCTGCAATTTAATGTCATTGGAAACCTCCTCTGTAGTAAACATATCTTCCGGCTTTAATTCCCCGGATTCTTTGTCTTTATCTTTCTTCTGCCGTGTGATCTGGATAAGCTGGTCGAACGGAGCAATCGCTTTCTCAGTCTCTTTTGCCGCAGCCTCTGTCTCATCCTTGGTCTTGTCCAGACTGTCCGCATAGTCCTGCTGTACCTTTACCGCTTTAACAAACGTGTCTTTCCCAGTAAGAGCCGCTAAAAGCTGCGCTGTCCAAGTGACCGCTTGGGATAGCAGGTTGATAAATTGAGCCAACGCCGGGGCACCCACCTCTACAAGCGGAGAAAATGCTGTTGCAAACGTATTTTTAAGCTGCGTTAAGGATGATAAAAGCAGGGATAAGGCCCGGTTTGTATCATCGGAATACTGCGACAGGTTGTCCATACCCTCTTTCAGTCCGGAAGTAACCATGGATATAGCCCGGAATACTGTGCTGAACAGAATAGAAGTGGCAAGCATTTTCCCCAGGCTCATTCTGGCGCCTCGAGCCGATTTATTCGTATCCTTTAATGATTTATTGAATTTATTCCCTGCATTGCTTGCCTTTTTCTGGGTCTTATCTACTCCAAGCAATTGTTTTTTATATGCTTCTGCAGCTTGCTTAGCTTTATGAAGCCCTTTATATGCTTTATCATATGGAGCATCACCCAACCCATATCCAGCCTGCTGCGCATAATACAGTGCATCAGTATAACGGTCGATTTCGTCTTGCAGGCTCCTCAGTTTGGGAGATGACTGCTTAACTGATTTTGCGACAGAGGAAAAAGCATACTTTGCAATGCTAGGGATATCTTTAAAAGCCTGAGGAAGAAGCTTTATGTAGTCCATAGTGCTTGATAATGCTCTTTTTATGTCTTCTGTTCCAACTTTCGCACCATCGGTCTTTATTTTCGTATCAATTACGATTGTTCCATCTGCTTGCAAATTCACTCACCCCGACCTAACAAATCCGCGAAAAACTTACAGTCTTCCTGTGCTCCGTCTGTAACTCCTTTCAGTTCACAGAGTTTTTGGTTATTTTTTAAGAACTCCTGTTCCCACTTTTCCATTTTCTTTCCCTTTGCCAATTTCTGCCGTATTGAAAGCACCTGGGAAAAAAGTCCGTCGTCAATCTCCATAAACCAGCCGTAAAACGTCCACCAGTGTATCGTTTGGCGGCCTCTGGTCTCAAATCCAGCAATTTTATTAACCGCCGGGAAGATTATCACAGCATCCTGTTCCCAGTCCATTGTTCGGGCCGTGGGTTGCTCATCCTCCCGAGTGATTCCACAGTCAATAAACCATCTGGCAGCCTCGGCGGCTTCCCCTAATGTCTTCGGAGGGGGAAGCACGGGATAGTAAAGGATCTCTATCATGGCCTGTGTCTTTTCTTCTGCGGTCAGCTCATCATCGCCAAACGCTGTAAGAATATCCAGCACAGCCCGGAAATCCTCCCGTATTTCATAATCCACGCCCCCAACATTAAGGCTGTACGGCAGATCCCAGGCTGCCATCACTTCACCGGGAACGGATATTTACCGGGCCCGGCATGATATTTTTCGGTGTATTTTGAGGCTTTACTCTGCATTGCTTTAAAGTTTTTCCCTGTTACCTCCTCTACAATCTTCTGTACAGTTTTTAAGATCACAAGCGCCCACGCTTCTCCACTTTCAAGAGGGGTAAACGGGCTTGCGACATCAAATAATCCTGAGGTATCTGCCTTAAAAAGGTTGTCAAAATGTCCTTTTAACTCCGAAGCATATTTATTTTTAATTTCTGTCGATTCCTCGTCAGTAAGCTGATCTCGATTTAATGCTTCAAGTTCTTTATACATATTTTTAAATACGCCATATGCTTTATGATATCTTTCAAAGATATCAATATCAGAAGGCACAAAACGGAGTGTAGCCAACACTTCTCCATGCTGATCCATAAAGTCATAATACTTAACTGGGCTCTCAATGCTTACTTTGATATTTTCCATGTCCCCTCCTTATAACGCCATTGCGGCTGCGGCGTCCGACGTAAATGCCATTGTGGCTGGGTCTACTACTCCCAGGATCCTGTCTCCAACGTAGTGCACGGTATGGGTTGCAGATACGCCCTTAAGGCCACCAGCAAAGTCACCCAGTTCCACCACGCCCTCCTGGATCCAGGCACGCATCTTTTTGTTCTCATCAGTTTTGTATCTCTTTACACAGAGATATTTGAGGTGCAGATCAGACAGTGTAGCCCTGTTCTCCATCAGCTCATCAATCTTCTGTGCGTACTTGCTTTCTCCGGACACATTCAGCGGGTCCACTGTCATACTCTCGGCGTATCCGGTGATGTCGTAGTTGTTGTTTCCCAGCACGTCCTGGCTCTCCTCGGTTTCAGCGTTCATCGAAATCGGCATATCCTCCACGCCTTTTCCGATGATTTCCAGATTTTCCTTTCCGGTTACATTGTCAGACCCGTCAACGATCCAAAAAACCATAAAATCTTTTCTTTTTGCCTCTCCGGCCGCATAAGTCCATTTCGCCATTTTCTTCCCCTTCCTATCTCTCAAATTCATTTGTGTATGATACAGTTACTGGCAGTAACCAATCTTGTACACCATTCTCCTGTGGGACAACCCCATAAGAATTATCCCGGACTACTTTCGTGATTTTTCTGTTCCCAGACAGCTCCGGATAGTGGTCTAATTTATAGGTCCTTTCCTCTATAGTCACTGGCTCCCGACAGACCCATTTTCCCAGAGTGTCAAGAAACTCCTGTATACTCATTTTCTGCCGCTCCTTGGCGCTACCGGCGGCCCTGTAAATGACATAAAAAGGATACTGGCAAGTCTGGCGTACACCGCCCAGAATATCCTCTGTCTCAGCGTATACAAGCGCTCCGGTGTCATTGGAAAAGGCAATCCCTTTTTCTTCTCCCAACTCTTCAAACATTACTTCTTCATCTGGGTACAGACCCGGAAACTGGTTTAAGAGCGACTTAATCGCTGCCGTTAGAACATCATAACCCCCGGCATCCTTCCCGATAGGTTTTAGTTCTCTATCCACGCTTACCGCCTCCCGCTGTTTTCTTCACATTTTTTACCCAGGTCTTTCCATCTTTTGCTTTTGCTGCGTCAAACCAATGGGATTGTGCCTTGGGATGCGCCTGTTGTGTATAAGATAGTAGTTCCTTCGCTCTTGTTTTGCCGCTGTATTGACTGACAAGAATCTTCTTTTCTCCCTTTTTCGCCCATGTACTTCCTGTTGAAGGGCCTACCATTGTCTTTCCTTCGTAGAGAAATCGGCCTTGCGGGCCATAAGCAGCATATACCTCTCCTGAGCCCTGTACAGCGGCACTGGCGGCCCGTGTGGTGTTCATAAAAGAACCTGTCACCATAGGCATAAACGGAACCATACTGTTCATCACTGCCCCGTCAAGTTGGTACTGCGCCCTCCGGAACTGCTCTTCAAATCGGTGCACGTCCAGCTTCACCTGGATATTTCCGTCAACAACAGAAAAGCCCTTGAAATGCTTTATCTTACTTCTAGCCATATCATCACTTCCCAAGGATTTCAAAATGCGGAATTACCTTGTACGGGCCGCCTACAGATGAAATCAGATAAACAAAATCCTTTTCGGCGTTCATGAAGGCGTAAAATCCCTCATATCTTCGGTCTGTATAATCCGCATCATCAACAGGGCCTTCTCCGTCCCATGCACCTGCCATAAAAAAATCCGTGGTGGGGTTGAATGTGATACTGTCGTCCAACAGGTCATTCACCTGTTTCCGCCATTCCTTTGGCGGCAGCCACGGCAGTTCCTTCCCAGAGGCATCAACCACCACTCTTTTCCCATCTTTATACACAAACGGGATATGTAACTGTGCATTATCGGTGCTGTCGGGGCCGTACAGCTTCATAATCTGCCCCCGGTCTGTCTCCAAATGTACCCCGGAAAGAACATGAGGATACCAGATAGCGGCAGTATTGGATTCATAAAAATTGAAAATTGTCACAGTGTCACTATGCATGGCGAACCTCCCTGGGTTTATCTTCTCCGCTTACGTCTTGCAGCTCTATCTGCCAGCCTGCTTGCACGTGCCGCCTTCCGGTTGTCCTCATTTCCCCACGGAGTTCCTAGACCGTGCTCATAATCCGGCTTGTTTCTCCGCTTCTCGTGCATGGCTGCTATGTCTGCCTTTGAAAGTTCTTTGTACCCTTCTTTGCCCTTGACAGCATCTTTCAACTTATCATAATCATATTTGCTTACGGCTCCATCAATTAAAGCCTTACCTGCGGCTGTTCTTTGTATTGTCCGTGTCATTCCACCAGGAAATTTATATTGGAACCCGCCACTGCCGCCCCTGCTACCCATTCCACTGCTTCCGCCTCTACCGCCCATTACACAACGCCTCCTTGAATTTATCTGTAAACGCCCGGATCCTCACGATGTTCCCCATGCACTCCTCCGGCACGGAGCCATAAAAGATAATGGTTTCCGGGTGTAACCGTCTTACCATTTCCTCATATCCCGCCAGAAACAGTGCTTTCTTTTCTTTGCTGTTCATGCAGCCAACAGAAGACACCGCCACGGTAGCGTTCTCCGGCTCTCCATCAAAACACCACTCGAACGAATCCTGTGTGCTCCATGAGATTGTCGGAATAACCTGAATTCCTGCCTCTTGCAGGTATGCGCCTACCCAATGCTTGCGGTAATGGTTGTATATCTGCATGACCTTGGGGAAATCTGTGTAGGTTGAGAAATCCGGAGACATTACATAACGGAACTGAGACAGCATGGGTATGTACCGGTCAATATTCGTCCAGAGTCTTTGAAAAATATAATCATCAACAAAACAATGAACGCCCTTCTTCTCCCTGTCTTTTGCGGTTTTTGCACAATTGAATCCTATCCACTCGCATCCAGACTCATATACTTCCGGGTGTAGTTTCGGGATTCCATATTCTCCAACTCCTTCAAACATTCTTTTCTGAAGGTTTTCATAATTCCTCGTTTGTCGATAATTTATTTTTCTCACCTCTTTCAGACATTCACTCCTAAGCAACGCAAAGCCGTTACAATGTCTCTACCGTGGTCGTAATACCGATACCTCAGCTTTTTGATGTCAACCTTATATTTCTTTGCCAAATCTACGAACGTGTATTCCTTCCCGCATATTGTGTGATATACGGTATTGCGTTTGTTATAGTTCTGTGTTTCTATATCAGCCCAGCGGCAATTTGACGGCTCGTAATTTCCATTCACATCTATCCTATCAATAGTTAAGTCTTTTCTATATCCGCTGTTGTAAGCCCACTCACGAAATGATTCATAATTATTAAGCCATTCGTCACATACCGAAATACCTCTGCTGCCGTAATTGGGATATGCTATACTTTGAGGATTTGCGCAACGCTCAATCATTCCATAGTAAATGCGATACAATCTTTCATGGATTCTTCCGTCTATATATGTTCTGTTAATCTTGTCTGATTTACAAAATTCAGCACGCAAGCACCCGCAACTTTTTGTATAACCCTTTACTAGATGATTGTTGATAACAACCGCTTCATTTCCGCAGTCACATTTACATCTCCAGTGCGTCGCTCCGTTTCGCCAAACTTGTTCGATAACAACAAGTTTCCCGAATCTTTTTCCTGTTAAATCTTCAATCCGTTTCACAAATCCATCTCCTTTTACAGAGAGGGACTTACTGCTGTCTCCCGACATATGCCCTCGTTTTAGCACTCCCCCACTCCATCAAATATCCGACATTCCAGGTTGTCATAGTTCCAGCTGTTTCGGTAGTTCATGTGCTACTCCATCTTTTTAAATCGGTTCCATAATTCTGCAAACTTCTCCCAGCCGTACATAGCCACAAAGGCGACCAGAAATCCCGCCAGAATTGCCGCCAAGATCATGTACCACAAAATCGTCTGCTGGATGTACTGCATATACGCCACAAAGGCGGTCACTGTCATTCCGATGGACAGGACAAACACCAGGATATCTGTCGGGATCTTGGCAAGTACGCTTACATCCTTAAACACCTGTGTAATGACCGACACCATAAACGCCAGTGCGCCGATAACCGCCAGAATGGTGGTCATGTTCGTAATCAATGTTTCCATATCTACCTCGTTCCTGCGTACAGTAATGGTACGCCATCATCGTTCTTTACTCCCGTTAAATACAGCCTTGCCGTATCCTCTAGGTTTTTGTTACTTACCTGTGCATCCCCGGCCGCCTGGTAGACCGCGCTCCATGCCTTTGCGCCGTTTGCCATTTCGGATGGGGAGGCGTAGGAAATTGATTCGGAGCCAGCAGAGCGGGAGATTATCACTCCCGACGTTGCACCGCCGGACCCGCCAGAAGATATTCCTCCAGAGGCGGCAGATAGTGCCTGTTTATCCGCTAGCTCCAGTTGATATAGTTTGTCACAGACCGCACACACGGCCTTCTGTACCTTTGTTGCCGCCCTTTCATTAGACGGTAAGCCGTCAGCCAATCGGTCAAAGGTTATAGTGTCCAGAAAGTCACTGGCGCGGTCTGCAATACGGTCAAAGTCGGATTCCGGCACAGCGCTGCCGCCATATTTTACTGTGTAAAATTCAAAATCGGTGTACGCCATGCCGGAACCTCCTCATCATGATTTAGACGTTACATCGTCATTGCCGGACTTCAACGCTTTATAGGTATTGTCACACTCAACTACTGTGATATGATGTCCGGTTGTGGCCTTGATATCCGTTTTTCCGTCCCACGCCGTCCAGTTCTTGACGCTTTGGCCGTACTTCACCGCGGGAGCGGAATCTGCCGCCACCTTGTACTTATACATATGCCCGGTTTCAAGGGAAGGTTCAACCGTTACCTTCGTCTCCCCACTCTTTGTCCCCTGCGCCGACGTAACCGTCAGCCTTCCGAGCGTGGTATCATCTGTAATCGTTACAACGGAGATAGCGTCAATGTACTCCGCGAACAGGGTCAGACCCATGATTGCGAACGCCTCAGAAACCGCCGTATTGTAGTTGCCCTGGGTATGAAATCCGATAAGATTCGTTTCCCCGGCACTTACCGTATACACCAAACCGGCGCGTACAAAATCGCTGTCGTTTGGGTCAACGTAATACAGTACAATGTTTTCAACAGGCGTAGCAATAACCCGTCCTCTCTGGATTTCTCCCTCTGCCAGAAGGAAAATTGTGTTAAATCCCATGAAGTTCTTGATATACTGGAAGCCAAACTGATTCTGAATAGTAATATCAGCCGCCCCCAGATATTCATACACGTCAAGAATGTTCACAAATCCAACCGTCCCCGTGGCCGTTCTGTGCATGGTCTTGAACTTGTTTTCTACAAGCCCCTTTGCCATAGCTAATGCCATCTGGAATGTGGTTTCTGTTGCGGTCAGTGTTCCTGTATTCAGATATTTGTAGAATCTGCCTGTTACATCGGTCTGAAGCTGAAACAAAAATTCATCGTCTGTCATCTGTACGGCGTTGTCGTAGCCGTGGTCTTTAATGCTCTCAATGGAAACGGCTTTTGCGTACTTCTCAATCGTAATATCCGCATAGTCCTTTTCCTTTACGATGAATTTGCTGTAGGGGATTTCCTTGCCTTCGCCTACGTTTCCGCTTTCAAGCGTCCCCTCCGCATATTTGCTTTTCAGCTTCGTGTTGGGCTGCTTTTTGATGGGGCGCATAATCCCCAGAATGTCCCGCAGATGCTGCCAGTTGCGCTCGAATCTGGTTACAAAATCTAGCTCTCTGGCAGTCACCTGGACATCTGCTGTTTTAATCAAATTTTCTTTTTCTAGCATGATAGCCCTCCTTAATTAAACAAACTCATGTTTGCAGCGATTGCAGCCTGTCTCTCGGAAGCATCCTTGATACTCATAATCTGGTCTTTCGTCATGGCTCCGCCCTGATTCTGCTTTCCTATAGGCTGAGTAAACCTTGCTGCATTCTGCTGTGCTTTCTGCTGCTCCTCATCAATAAACGCTGAAGCGTCTTTCTCTTTCATCTGGGAAATGAGGTCATTCAGTCCAAGAATCTTTCCATCCTTCAACTTCAGCCCCGCATCTTTGACCTCCGCCATGATGGCTCTTTTCGCCGCCTCGCTGGAGAATTTAATCCCCTCAAACTCCGTTTTCAGAGCGTCCGAAAAATCTCTCTCATACAGCTGCGCCTGTGCGTTTTTCTCGGCAACCTCAGCCTTTTTCTTCCAATCAGCCAAATCCTGCTGCATGGTTTCAAGGTCAACACCCTCAAAGCCTTTTAATGTGGCTTCTGCTGTTTCAGCCTTTTCTTTCCAAGTATCACGTTCTGTTTCTAATTTTGAAACAACTTTGCTGTACTCCCCTGCATTTTTGTAATGCTCAGAAAGTGCCTTTTTTACATCAGCCTGCTTGTCTGCCGGAATCTCAATCCCAAATGATTTCAGTGTTTCGATAAGTTTCTGCATACCAATCCTCCTTGGTCGTGTTTATTGACCTGCCGCCGCAGGTATGGATTAAGCCCGATAGACCACGGGCGGGGTAATCGAAAAGGCAGGACTTGAACCTGCGACACACGGCTTATAAGGCCGCTGCTCTAACCCACTGAGCTACTTTCTGTAAATGCACACGCCGGAAATTGCATCCGCTTTTCAACCTCCGGCTCTTATGTGGCCGTTTCTATTAAGGACGTGTGCAAAGAAAGGAGGTAAATCAAATATAAGAAAAGAGCCAGCAACCTGTCGGAAATTCCGAACAGTTCACTGGCTCTGCGACTGGCGACTGGCACTATGATAATTTAATCTTATTTTTTTCTACATCTACCACAGATTCATTTTTGCATACAGGGCAAAATACAATTAAGTTTTTCGCGACTGTATCCGGGCGAATTTTTGTCCGTGTTTTATTATTACATATCGGGCAATATACCCAATTACTTCTTACCATTCCCCTCACCTACATTAATCATTGCTTGTTTTTATGTATCTATTTTATCACATTGTCCTCGGGCTATCCATCCCCACATTTTCAAAAAGCGGTAGGGAAAACCCACCGCCTGTTTGTGATTACAGCATATTTCTTAGTTTTTCTACATACCTCGAAATTGTTTCCCGGGCTTCTCGGCATTCAGCATCTTTGGACATATCTCCTACCTCCTGTGTAAGTTCGTCCATGTGTTCCTCTAAAGCTGCCAGCATTTTGCGTTTACATTCTTCAGACTTCCCGGAACGATAAGACTGCTTATTATCCATATACTCTGTATACGCATCTCTGCCATCATTTCGGCTGTAATGCCCCCTAACATAATGCTCGCCTCTCCGAGCATAGGAGGAATCACGATCATAATTTCCCATCATGCGCCCATCAGCAGAACTGTATCGTCCGTCACTATTGCGTCCTCTGCGCCGGCTATATCCTTCATCTCTCGAATACGCATTTTCACTGTATCCAGAATCCATTTCAGATAGTACAGACATATAATATTCTGCCTTTTTGTCCCAATACTCTGTATTTTTGATATCCTTGTACATATCAATAAGTTTGTAAGCAGTTTCCAGGTTTGCAGTGTTTAAACCCTTCTCGGCAATTTTTCCAATTTCGTCCTCGACAATTGCACATAAATCCTTGATATCCCTCATTTCTTTCCCTCCTCTCAACCGCATACCCGAACAGCTGTTATATTGGGGTTGTCTACCAGAACCGGAATCGTCCCGGCGTTTTTAACAGAAACGTTTTCACAGCATCCACAGAACACGTCAACGTATGTCTGGGACGATACATTAAAATACTGCTCTACGGCTGCCGGAGTGGCTCGCATGACCGTCCCGCCGAGAATTTCCCCATCTCTGGCGATTCCCAGTGCCACTTCTCCTGCTGTTTCTCCGGTGGGTACCGCAACATTGCCGGAAAATGTAACCAGATATCTACCAGGCTTTGCAAGCGTAACCTGTGCACTCCCGGCCCGGTGTCTTTCAGCGCATCCTCCCTTTGTAGCTACTATAGAAAATGGAATTGACTGCCCTACCGGTACTGTGACCGGCGCTGTATTTACTAACTCAATCATAATATTCTCCCTTCTGCGCAAAAAGGACAGACTTTTACGGCCTGTCCCATCTGCGTAATAACGGCATCAGCCGAACATCCAGAATCATTTTGTTGAGGCCAACAAGACGATCCGAAAGAAACTCCATATGCAGTTTTAGCATCCGCATCCTGCGTTGCATCCACATCCGCCGCCAAAGCTAAAGCCTGTCGGGTTGATGATGGATGTATACGGGGACATTACCGGATAAGAGGGTACTGGTGTAGGTCTCAGCGCGTTGATAATGCTGTTGGTCTGTGCATTATTGGACAGCTGAAGCTGTGCGGACTGTAACTCAGTCTGTAAGGACTGGATCTTGTCCTGTGTAAACAGATCAATGATGCGCTGCGTTCCGGCATTCTGCGCCTCGATCACATCGCGGAATCCGTTGTTTACGGTATTCTGGAGGATGTTGGTCTGGGCTGCCATGTTGTAGTTTACGCCAGCGATTGCCTCTCTGGTGTCGCAGCAACACTGCTGCATCTGATAACCCAGATTGGACAGATTCGCATTTACACCAGCAAGGCCGTTGCAAAGCTGACCGGAAAGGTTCTGGATACCGTTTTCGATTCCCTGTGTGGACAGTGCCGCGTCGATATCAGCGCGGGTTGCATAGCCCTGGAATGCCGGAGAGTTTGCACCTCCACCATTTCCGCCCCAGCCGCCGAAGCCGCCCCAGCCAAACATACCGAAAATTAAAAACAGGATGATCCAGGCTCCCCAATCTCCACCGAAGCCGTCATTTCTCCCTGTGCCGCCAGTTAAAACGGCAACATCAGAAGCAGTTAATCCGTCTGTCATAGTAATAATCTCCTCCGTTTATGATATTTACAAACCGTGTGCACCCGGTTATGTACTATTTAAAAAAGCCTTTGAACACGCCCTGCATCTGCTGGGCCATCTGCTGCGCCTTGTTAAGTTGCTGCTGGCTTATCCGGCCAGACTGTAACAGTTTATTGATCTCTTCATTGGGGTTCTTGCCCTCCATTTCTTTCCGAAAGCGCTGGAACTGTTCTATCATTCCAGATGGGCCCCCACCATTCAAAGCGTTAAACAATGGATTCGCCATGCTTACCTCCTTCTGGCTTTGTTGCCGATTCAAGATAGCTGTATAATTCCTCGTATTTGCCCCGCAAATCGTCATATTCCTGTCTGGTGACATATTTATCGTCAAGGTTTATTTCTGTCTGTTTCTGCGGCTCCTGTGAGCCCAAAACAACCTCTTTATAAGCAAACGTCCGAAGCGTCGGCATCCCGGCGGCATCTGTGGTCTTTATGTAAAAATTGGAGTTTTCTGAATCCAACAGAAGGACGCTTGTGTTTGGAGCCACAAGATACGACTTGGCCCCCGCCTCGCCCTGCACCCACAAAATCCCTTGATTTACCTGTTGAGCTTGCTGGGGCTGCTGATATTGGGCTTGCATCTGCGCCAGCCTGTCCATTTGCGGCTGTAATGGATTCATTTGCCCAAACTGATACGGATTGTACCCATATCCAGGTGTATATGGTAATGCCATGCCTGTCCCTCCTATGACTAAATCAATGACTTTGTATAACTAAATTATGGCATAAAAAATAAGCCCCTGACAGTTCATCAAAGGCTTATAAAAGTATCAGCATACCCTTATTATCTTGCTATTCACCCGGCGGCTCATGCGTTTTACAGTTGACACGCTTACATTCATTAACTCCGCGCACCTTTCCAGAGGGACATTCCGCGCCCTTAGCTCGAATAATTGGCGCTCATCCAATGTGAAATTGCAATCACCGTAAAATCATATATTTTCAAGAAAATTCTCCTTACTGATTCTGCGCAAGATAAGAAATAAGCTTGTCTCTCGTTTTTTTTAGCTGCTCAATATTGTTTCCTGAAATTTGACTGTTTATCATCGTCACAAGTGTTTCCATAATCAGACTGTCCCGCTCTCGTATCTCCTTAAGCGCTTCGAAGTCTTTTTTATCATGATCTTCCAGCGTTTTTACTCTCTCATTTAACTTAAAGGCTGGGGCAATCCACTTGTGAATCACCGCAGCTGCTCCTCCAATGATTGAAATTCCTCCGCAAATAGAAAGAATTGCCTGTATCGTTTCCACTTTTTTACCTCTCCCAGTAATAAATTGGCACTTCCTCGCCACTGTCCCAAGTATCGTAGTAATATCCGTCCTTCACACATACCACATGCCCGTCAATCCCCAGCACATAGATTCCGGTCGGGTGGTCGCGGCAGAAGTCGTCAACAGTGTACACATACTGCCCGTGGTCGTCTACGATATGCCGCTGGAATCCGTTCTTTTTGAGATACGCTCCCCACACCCTGTTTGCACTCGGCATATCAGATAGCGAAAACCCAAACAAAGACAAGCCAACATATGTTGTCTCCCAGTCCTGCCCTATAGCCTTGCATAAAGCCCGAACTGTGCAGTCTCCTACCCGTTGACCGTTTGAAGGATTAGGATTGTACAGTTTCCATCTACTCACGTTTATACTCCTTTCGCATTCTGATACCGTCTTGCCGCCCCTCTGGACTTTGCGGCCTGTTCTCGGTTCCATCTGGCAATCTGGAGGCGTTCTGAAAGTGGCCGCAAACTGTTCTCTTTACAAAACTCATTGTATGCTTTATTCTGCCGGGACAGGAGATAGGATTTCCGGTCAAGCGTCTGCTGCAGTTCAAATTTAAGTGATTCATCCTCGCATTTATCCACCGCCTCTTGCATCCCCATGACCTCACGTTTGGTCTTTCGGATTCGGCGCTCTAATGCTCGTTGGCGTTGCTCCAGTTTTTCTATTCTTGCATTTTCTTTAGTATCAATTTTTTCATAGGGATTATTTACTCCGTCCCCGCTCCCGAAGCTGTGTCTGCAATTTATCCCGGATAATCCATTAATTGTTCCGTACCCGGTCTGAGAAAAAGGCGGAAATCGCTTATCATTTCCTGATCTGCTGTAAAATTTCCCCTGCCACCAAAAATGGTTTCCCGGATTCTCTCCGCCGTCTCCGGTCCTGGCTCCGATATGCGCCGATACCAAAATAATGTCCCAGTCCATTTCCTC
>ULWS01014812.1_pt1 | contig 13892 bp, 10 predicted proteins | sample 1960591 | NCBI WGS metagenome assembly ULWS01 (sample SAMEA4835818, study PRJEB28245) | human gut metagenome | biome: gut microbiome; material: fecal sample | place: Denmark | collected 2008
AGAAGACAAAGCAGCACCAACAAACATTAAACCAAACATCAAGCTGTTTTCACCGGTACCGCAGAAATGAACTACAGTATTACCGATTTTTTGTGCAAGACCTGTGTAGAACATGGCTGCACCTACTACGAACATGCCTGCAAAGAGTACTACGGTCGAATTAGAGAGACCAGAAAATACTTGTTTAGCAGGGATAAAACCTAACAGGCCGCACGCGATAGCGCCGCCCATAGCTGTTATTGCAAGCGGAATGAGTTCGGTTACAAATAACAATGCAACAACAGCCAGAAGAATGAGACATTTTACTGCTGGGGACATTATAATTCCTCCTTTTAAATTAATTTTATATACAGCGCGTTCGGGGCGCGTATATCAAAATAAAGAGAATTTTGTAAAAGATCCTTAGCATTGCTTTCTATGAATTTTCTTGCAACACCTTATGCTTCATTATACCACTATGCACTCAAATTTAAAAGTGTAAGTTTTATTTAATTTACAGCTTTTTTGACATTAAGGTATATTAATATAATACAATAATACTATTTTTACAATATTTAAGATTCTTTGTCCACTCAAAAAATATTATTCAAAATAACCAAAAGAAAAATTAATGTTTTTATCTTGGTTAACCAGCTTCAGGACTGCATTATTACTTGAAACTATAAAGAAAGCTTGTACTTCTCTTTACTACAGCATAATGATTTGCTTTATATTTTTCTTTTTCCAAAAAAAATAGGTGCACGATAAAGTGCACCTATTTCTGTTTATACTATAAATTATTTGACAGGTCCAATCATTGCAAGCATTGCACCTGCAGCTACTGCGGTACCGATAACACCAGCTACGTTCGGGCCCATAGCATGCATGAGCAGGAAGTTAGCAGGGTTAGCTTTTTGACCAACGATTTGGGATACACGTGCTGCCATCGGAACTGCGGATACACCAGCGGAACCGATAAGAGGATTGGTTTTACCACCATCCAGAATGCACATGAGCTTACCAAATACAACACCGACAAAAGTACCAGCTGCGAAAGCGATCAAACCAAGAACAATGATCAAAATAGTTTGATAGTTCAGGAAGGATTCAGCTTTCATAGTCAAACCTGTACCAGTTGCCAGCATGATCGTTACAATGTTCATCAAAGCATTTTGTGCAGTATCGGAAAGACGATCCAAACAACCAGCTTCTTTGAACAGGTTACCCAACATCAGCATACCAATCAAAGAGCATACAGGCGGAAGCAACAAGCTGATAACGATAGTAGTAACAACCGGGAATACGATTCTTTCAAAATGAGAAACCGGACGCAGTTGTTCCATAACGATTTTACGGTCAGCTTCAGTAGTGCAAAGTTTCATAATAGGAGGTTGGATCAAAGGAACCAACGACATATAAGAATATGCAGCTACTGCGATAGCACCTAACAGGTTAGGAGCCATTTTTGCAGCCAGGTAAATAGCAGTCGGGCCATCAGCACCACCGATAATACCGATAGCGGATGCTTCTTGCACTGTAAATCCGAGCATCATAGCGCCCAGCAAGGAAACAAATACACCTGCTTGAGCTGCAGCGCCCAAAAGCAAAGTTTTCGGGTTTGCAATCAACGGACCAAAGTCTGTCATTGCACCTACGCCTAAGAAAATCAAAGGCGGGAAAATTTCATGATTAATACCATAAAGAATTACCTGCATAACACCCGGTTGGTCTTCAAAACCTGTTTTAGGCACGTTTGCCAGCAAACAGCCGAATGCAATCGGAGACAACAGCAAAGGTTCAAAACCTTTACCAATAGCCAAATATAAAAGAATAATACCTACCAACATCATGATGGCATGACCCATGGTGAAAGCGGAGAAACCGCTGTCATTCCATACGGATTGTAAAGCAACTACAAATGCTTCCATAATTTCCTCCTACAAATTTTTTAGTTGAGAGACCTTTTCAAGGTCTCTCAGCTTGTTTGTATTACATTACGATCATAACGTCGCCGGTACCAACAGTTTGACCTGCGGAAATACGGACGTCAGAAATGGTGCCGTCAGCCGGAGCCATGATCTCGTTTTGCATTTTCATTGCTTCAAGAATCATCAATACATCGCCAGCTTTAACTGCGTCGCCAGCTTTAACTTTAACTTCGAGAACTTTACCAGGCATAGGAGCACTGATAGTAGCTGCGCCAGCAGCAACAGGTTTTGCAGCCGGAGCCGGTGCAGCAGCAGGAGCTGCTTTGGGTGCTGCTGCCGGTGCAGCAGCAGGAGCTGCTTTAGGTGCAGCAGCTTTAGGAGCAGCAACGCCGCCCATTTCTTCAACTTCTACTTCATATGCAGTGCCGTTAACGGTAATGGTATATTTTTTCACAGGGAATACCCTCCTTCAAAATTGTTTAAAATATATTAAACTTAAGTGTTGCTAAAACCTAACTTTGTTTTAGAAGCATTCTTTACGTACGCTAATTGCTTCAATACGAGCATTCTGTGTCCAGCCAGCTTCGGGCAGACGACGTACATAAGCGATATCTTCTGCAGAATGGCCAAGAGCAGCTACAGCTGCTGCAATAACAGCAATTACTTCACTGTCATCCTGCACAGGAGCTGCAACAGCAGCAGGTGCTGCGGCAGGTGCCGGTGCTGCTACTGGTTTCTCAGTTTTTTTTTGCGTTGGATCTACCAATTGGATGATTTTCATCAAAACACCCAAGGCTGCCAATACGCCAAAAACTATGGTCATATTGATAGCAGCAATCAACCAAGGATTAGTAGTTACAGGACCCATTATTTCACCTCATTCTTCTTAATTAATTAAGCACTATACTGCAAGCTGCAAATTACAAAGGAATATTGCCATGGCGTTTTGCCGGGCGAGTTTCACGTTTGGACTGCAACATTTGCAAAGCGTTGATGATGGTGGGACGGGTGTTTTTCGGCTCGATTACGATGTCTACCATGCCGCGCATTGCTGCTTGGTACGGAGTTGCAAAGTTATCGATATATTCTTCCGTTTTTGCTTTTACATCAGGATCATTTTTGAAGATGATGTTAGCTGCACCTGCAGGTCCCATTACTGCGATTTCTGCAGTCGGCCATGCAATTACTTGGTCTGCGCCCAAATCTTGGGAACACATTGCCAGGTAGGAACCACCGTATGCTTTACGGGTTACTACAGTAATTTTAGGTACAGTTGCTTCGGAATATGCATACAGCATTTTTGCGCCGTGACGGATAATACCGCCGTATTCTTGGTTACAGCCAGGCAGGAAGCCAGGTACGTCTACCAAGTTCAGCAAAGGAATGTTGAAGGCATCGCAGAAGCGAATAAAACGAGAGGATTTGTCGGATGCGTTGATATCCAGGCAGCCAGCCATTACTTTAGGTTGGTTTGCAATGATACCTACGGTTTGACCATCCATACGTGCAAAGCAAGTGATAATATTGGTTGCCCAATATTGTTGGGATTCATAGAATTCACCGTTGTCTACGATGGATTTGATTACGTCTTTCATATCATATGCTTGGTTGGAGTTATCCGGAAGCAATGTATTCAAGGAGTCATCAATACGCATCGGGTCGTCACCGGTTTCTACGATAGGAGCGCATTCCATGTTATTGGAAGGCAGGAAGCTCAGCAGGTAACGGATCTGTTGCAAGCAATCTTCGTCGTTTTCTGCAGCAAAATGTGCAACGCCGGAAGTGCTGTTGTGGGTCATAGCGCCACCCAGTTGTTCTTGGGTTACGTCTTCACCAGTAACAGATTTTACTACTGCGGGGCCGGTAATGAACATTTTAGAAGTGTTCTTTACCATGTAAATGAAGTCAGTCAGTGCCGGGCTGTATACAGCGCCGCCAGCAGAAGGACCCATGATAGCGGAGATCTGAGGAACTACGCCGGATGCAATAGTGTTTTCAAAGAAGATTTTGCCGTAACCAGCCAAAGCGTCAATTGCTTCTTGGATACGAGCACCGCCGGAATCGTTCAGGCCAACAAGCGGAGCACCCATTTTCAGGGACAGGCGTTGTACTTTTACGATTTTAGCAGCATGCATTTCGCCTAAAGAACCACCTTCTACAGTGAAATCTTGTGCGAATACATAAACCAGACGGCCATCGATGGTGCCGTAACCAGTAGTTACACCTTCGCCAGGAAGTTCTTTCTTCTCTTGGCCGAAGTTTGTGCAACGATGTTTTACGAAACGATCCAATTCAACAAAGGATCCTTCGTCGAGGAGTGCAGCAATTCTTTCACGTGCAGTCATTTTGCCGGCTTCGTGTTGTTTTGCAACGCGTTTTTCGCCGCCTGCAGCCAGAATTACTTCGGACTTTTTGAGCATTTTCTCAATTTTTGCTTGAGTAGACAAATCTTACACCTCCATCATTATTGGGAGAACCTTATTTTATATACATCTACGCGGATGCAGACTCTTTGGTCCGCATCCGTGTAGTATGTAACAACTTAAAATAAAATCTTCAAAAGATTTTTGTAATTCCGTATTTTACGGAATTATTTTTTTGCCGGAGCGCAATACTCAAGCAAAATACCTACGGATTTCGGATGAACGAAAGCGATATCCATTCCGCCAGCACCGCCACGAGGAGCTTTGTCGATCATAGCAGCACCTTTTTCAATAGTGGTATCAATAGCTGCTTGAACATCATCAACGCGAACAGCGATATGTTGGATACCTTGTCCATTTTTAGCGATGTATTTGCCGATAGGGCCATCGCCATTTTCAGTGATATCAACAAGGAGCTCAAGCAAAGTTTCGCCACAGGGAATAAATACGGTTTTTACACCTTGCTCAGGAACAGCTTCTTCACCAGTGCAGCTCAAGCCAAGAACTTCAGTGTAGAATTTCTTGGAAAGATCCAGGTCTTTGCAAGCAATACCTACATGGTCAACACAAATTGTTTTAAACATTTCAAATTCCTCCTAAAAGTAATTTTGGTTGTTTTATCTTAAAACTTTACCAACAATGTCAGCGACAACAGAATACGGCTCAATTTCACGAATTTGAAGTTTTTCAACTAAAATATCAAATTCTGAAGTAGCTACAACATTCTTGTCGATATAACGGTTGACCCTGTCATTAAGCATAGCAGTAACTTCGTTTTTAATACGAGCTTTGCGTATTTTGCTCAATTGATCAGATTCAATCAAATATGCTTTGTGCTCTTCAATAGAGTCAACAACAGCTTCTATACCTTCACCCTTGCTGGCAATGGTCCGATTGATCGGAGGACGCCAGCCAACATGTTCGGGATTTAATTCCAACATCATTTCAATCTCAATGTTCAGCTTGTCCGTACCTTCACGGTCAGCTTTATTGATCGTGAAAAGGTCACCGATCTCAAGTATACCTGCTTTAATAGCCTGAATGTCATCGCCCATACCAGGAATAACAACAACCATTGTAGTATCAGCAGTTTTAACAATATCTACTTCAGATTGACCAACGCCAACAGTTTCAACAATAATAACATCAAAACCATATGCATCCATCAATTTAACAGCATCGCCCGCTTTTTGGGATAATCCACCCAAACTACCGCGAGTAGCCATGGAACGAACAAAAATGCCTTCATCGGCAGTAAGGTCCAACATTCTGATACGGTCGCCTAAAATTGCACCGCCGGAGAAAGGACTTGTAGGATCAATTGCGATAATACCAACTGTTTTACCGCGTTTACGATATTCTTTAGCAAGCTTGTCGGTCAAAGTACTTTTGCCAGCGCCCGGAGGTCCGGTTATTCCGATGACATAAGCATTACCGGTGTGGGGATAAATGGCTGTCATTATTTCAACAGCGTTATCATACTCGTTCTCTACGGCAGTAATAGCTTTCGCTAATGCTAAACGAGAATGGTTTAATACGCCTTCAACAATATTCAATGATCACACCGCCTTGTTGAGGTCCAATAAAAATTGTATTATGCAAGCCGGGACAAGCCCGGCCTGCAAAATTTTTGAGAACCTTAATTATTTTACGTTAGCGTTGATGAATTCAACAATGTTGCCAGTCGGAGTGCCAGGAGTGAATACTTCGGCAATGCCAGCAGCTTTCAAACCAGGAATGTCAGCGTCAGGAATAACGCCGCCGCCGATAACCAGAACATCAGTCAAACCTTTTTCTTTCAGCAGTTCAACTACTTTCGGGAAAAGGGTGTTGTGTGCGCCGGAAAGCAGGCTCAAAGCAACAACTTTAACGTCGTCTTGCAGAGCAGCTTCAGCGATTTGTTCCGGAGTCAGACGAATACCGGTGTAAATAACTTCAAAACCAGCGTCGCGCAATGCACGAGCTACAACTTTAGCACCGCGGTCATGGCCGTCCAGACCCGGTTTTGCTACTAAAACTCTAATATTAGACATTATTTCTTACCTCCCTATTATTGTTGGCTCTAAATTACAGAGCAGTATGAGATTGATATTCGCCGAATACTTTTCTCATTACGCCGCAGATTTCGCCTTCAGTTGCATAAGCACGTACAGCGTCAAGAATCAAAGGCATCAGGTTAACGGATTCGTCAGCACAGCCTTTTTCCAGAGCAGCTAAAGTTTCTTCAACTTTAGCATTGTCACGACGAGCTTTAAGGGCAGCAATCTTATCAGCTTGCAATTTGCCAACGGAGCCGTCAACACGCAGCAAGTTTTTCGGCGGTTCTTCTTCTTGTTGGAATTTGTTTACGCCAACAATAATACGGTCGCCTTTTTCAATGTCCATTTGCCATTTGTAAGCGGAGTCTTGGATTTCTTTTTGGATATAACCTTTAGCGATAGCTTCAGGAGCGCCGCCAATTTCGTCAATCTTTTTGATATATTCCCAAGCTTCAGCTTCGATTTTGTTAGTCAAAGCTTCAACATAGTAGGAACCACCCAACGGATCAACGGTGTCAGCCAAGCCGGATTCGTAAGCAACGATTTGTTGAGTACGGAGAGCGATGGTTACAGACTCAGTGGTCGGCAATGCCAAAGCTTCGTCTTTGGAGTTAGTGTGCAAAGATTGAGTACCACCCATTACAGCAGCAGCAGTTTGCAGAGCAACACGAACGATGTTGTTGTTCGGTTGTTGTGCAGTCAGCATGGAACCTGCAGTTTGAGTATGTACGCGGAGCATTTGAGATTTCGGTTTTTGAGCGCCGAATCTTTCTTTCATAACTTTAGCCCATACACGACGGGAAGCGCGGAATTTAGCAACTTCTTCGAGTACGTTGTTATGAGCGTTCCAGAAGAAGGACAGACGACCAGCAAAATCGTCAACGTTCATACCAGCTTTGATAGCTGCTTCAACATAAGCGATACCGTCAGCGATGGTGAAAGCGATTTCTTGAGAAGCGGTGGAACCAGCTTCACGGATATGATAACCGGAAATGGAGATGGTATTCCACAGCGGTACGTTTTTGGAGCAATATTCGAAAATATTGGTGATCAAACGCATGGAGGGTTTCGGCGGGAAAATGTAAGTTCCGCGAGCAGCATACTCTTTCAAAATATCATTTTGAATAGTACCGCGCAGTTTGTCAGCGGAAACGCCTTGTTTCTCAGCAACTGCGATGTACATGCAAAGAAGTACGGATGCAGGAGCGTTGATGGTCATGGAAGTGGAAACTTGATCCAAAGAAATTTGGTCAAATAAGATTTCCATATCAGCCAAGGAGTCGATAGCTACGCCAACTTTACCAACTTCGCCTTCAGCCATCGGATCGGTAGAATCATAACCGATTTGGGTCGGAAGGTCGAATGCGCAGGACAAGCCGCTGCCACCGTTAGCCAAGAGGTAACGATAACGTTTGTTGGATTCTTCCGCAGTGGAGAAACCAGCATACATACGCATGGTCCAGAAACGACCACGATACATAGTAGGTTGTACACCACGAGTGTAAGGATATTCACCAGGGAAGCCAAGATCCTTCTCATAGTCGAAGCCTTCGATGTCGAGAGGGGTGTAGAGCCTGTTGGGCTCAAGGTTTGCACGTTCGGGATTTTTAGCAAGTTTAGCTTCTACGCCAGCCATGTACTTGTCAAATCCAGCTTTCAGAGTTTCATTTGCCATTCTCAAATCCTCCTTAAGAATATTGTTTTTGCACAATCCGGTTTGGACTGACCGAATTATGGTGAGAGTGTCCGTCATAGACGGTGTATATGGCAAAGCCCGAAGGCCTCGTCAACAGAATTTATTTACAGATAAGCTGTAAAGTTTGCCGGCAGAACTAGCTATCTGCCGGCAAAATATTTCAGACAACAATCTCAGTCAATCGTCTTGACTAAGAATTATTTTTCCATGGTGCCGGTTTTTACGAAACGATCATGGAAGGAGAAAGCTTCATCCATAATATGCGGAGTTTGGCTATTGCCACAAGCTTCGCAAGCTCTCTTGAAGTAATCAAGAAGCAGCGGTTGATATTTCGGATTAGCAACTTTATCAATGATAACCAAAGCGCGTTCTTTTGGAGACAAACCACGAAGGTCAGCTACGCCGCGTTCGGAAACGATAACATCAACGTCATGTTCAGTATGGTCAACATGAGAGCAGAAAGGAACTACAGAACTGATAGCTCCGCCTTTTGCAAGAGATGTAGTGAAGAATACGGTCAGATAACCATTACGAGCATAGTCTCCGGAACCGCCGATACCATTCATAATCTTAGTACCGCAAATATGAGTGGAGTTAACATTACCATAGATGTCAACCTCAATAGCAGTGTTCATTGCAATGACACCGATACGACGAGCAACTTCCGGGCTGTTTGCAACTTCTTGCGGACGCAGAATGATATATTTTTTATATTTTTCTACATTGTCATAGAATTTTTTGAGGCAATCAGGGGATGGGCTCAAAGCGGTACCAGAGCAAACGCGGAGTTTGCCAGCATCGATCAAGTCGAACATACCGTCTTGAATAACTTCGGTATATACAGTCAAATCTTCAAAATCAGAGTTAACCAAACCGTTGATAACTGCGTTAGCAACAGAACCTACACCAGACTGCAGCGGCAACAGATTAGCGGGCAAACGACCTGCAGCAACTTCAGATTTAAAGAATTCAACCAAGTTTTTACCCATTTTTTGAGCATCTTCGTCGATTTCGCCCAACGGACGAACTTTATCAGTAATATCGCAGGGAACTACTGCAACGAGTCTGTCCAAATCGCAAGGAATATAAGGAGTGCCGATTACATCTTCCGGTTTTTCAACAGGAATAGCTTTACGATTCGGAGGATCCAAAGGCACATAGGAGTCATGCATGCCTTCCAATTCTACTGGTTGAGAAGTATTTACTTCAACAATAACTTTTTCAGCACATTGAACATAAGAAGAAGAATTGCCCATGGAAGTTGTAGGAATCAAACCAACCTGACCATTGCCAAGGTCAATGATTTTGCAGGCTTCGACGATAGCAACGTCTACACATCTGCGGTTTTCCATGAAACCATAGCGAGTCATTTGAGCAACATGGCTCAAATGCAGGTCAGTATATTTTACGGAACCGTTGTTGATAGCTTTACGCAGATCATTGTTAGTTTGGTAAGGCATACGACGAGCAACGATACCAGCTTGAGTCATTGCGGTATCCATTTCAGGACCTACAGAAGCACCGGTCCAAACGTTGATTTGGAAAGGAGTTTTTTTGCCTTTTTCTGCCAGAGCAAGAGGCACAGCTTTAGGATAACCAGACGGAGTAAAACCACTGGTACCTACGTTGTCGCCATCCTTTACAAATTCTGCAGCTGCTTCGGCGCTCATAATTTTGCCGGCTACTGCTTCGCATACGCGATCTTTAATGTCGATCATGTTTACCTTCCTCCTTGTAAATAAAACAAATTGTGGCTAATGCCAGCGAAGTCTATTAACTTCACTAGTAAAAATACACTTAGTCGGCTAAATACCAACTATAAAAGCATAAAGTATTATTTGCCGAATAAGATTTTACCCATAAAAAAGGAGCACTTAGAAGTTTTGATTTACTAAAACAAAACATAGCCAAGTGCCAGCTTACTTCTATCCAAAGTGGCTACGCTCTGAATCGCAAACTGTCAGCAGGTAAAGCTTTCAGTTGAACTTCTTCGTTCTTCTGTCTACCAACCGCTAAAACATATCCAAGATATTTAGTTCTGCTTAATTTACTTCGACATTCCAACAAAAAATCCTTCAAAAAAAACTTTAATTGTGATTTCTTTTTGAACTTTTTGTGTCCAGCTCTATTATAACACATAAAGAAGCAGTAAATTTTAGGCAAAATCACTACTTTTTTTAGTTTTTAAACATTTTTTCTTTAAAACGCTATACTACATATGATATCAGTAAAACTGTAACATGGCAAGCATTTTCTTTACAATTTACAAAGAAACACCCCTTGAGCAAAACTACTCAAGAGGTGTTTTGTGGTATCAAATTAGTACTTTCAACGTGTCTGTTGGTGATAGTGCGTATGCAGTAGACTATGAGCTTTTTCTCCGAGAGGTTTACCTAACCAAGTATCATAAAGCTCTTTAATTTCCGGATTTTCATGTGATTTTCGTAACTCATTGGCACTATCACAATCAAACAACCCTTCTCTACGGGCTCTTCTAATTTCTGCATTAACGGGAATCGGTTGACCGCCGCCGCCAATACAGCCACCAGGGCAAGCCATAACTTCAATAAACTGATAATCTGCCTCACCGGCTCTGATACGCTCTAATATCTTGCGTGCAGAAGCAAGAGTATGAACAACTGCTATTTTTACAGTATTTCCTGCAATAGTCAGTTCCGCCTCGCGGGTCTGTTCCATCCCCCGCACATCATTGTAATCAACAGTCTGCAAATTTTCACCTGTTAAAACATCAGCTACAGTACGCAGAGCAGCTTCCATTACACCTCCTGTAGTACCAAAAATAACAGCAGCACCAGTACCTGTACCCAGCGGAGAATCATAGCTGTCTTCAGGCAAATGTTTAAAATCCAGTCCTGCTTCCCGTATCATACGGCCAAGTTCTCTGGTAGTAATAACAACATCTACATCACGATATCCGGAAGCATTCATCTCCGGACGTGCTGCTTCCGCCTTCTTAGCAGTACACGGCATCACCGAAACACTGACTATTTTTGCCGGATCAATACCAGCTTTTTCAGCATAATAGGTTTTAGCAATAGCGCCAAACATTTGCTGGGGTGATTTCGCAGAAGAAAGATGTGGTAACAAATCAGGATATTTAAGCTCTATCATATTTACCCAGCCAGGACTGCAGGAGGTTATCATCGGCAATACACCTCCGTTAGTCAAACGATGGAGGAACTCATGCCCTTCTTCCATAATCGTCAAATCAGCCGAAAAATTAGTATCGAATATCTTATCGAACCCTAGATTGCGCAATGCTGCAACCATTTTCCCTGTAACGATAGAACCTGGTTCCATACCCAATTCTTCACCCAAAGCCACGCGTACTGCCGGAGCTGTTTGAACTATAACAATCTTATCAGGATCATTGATAGCCGACCATACTTTTTCCGTATCATCTTTTTCCACTATAGCTCCAGTAGGACAAACACTCGCACATTGTCCACAGTAAGAACATTCTACTTTTCCAAGATCCTGTTCAAAAGCAGTAGAAACAATTGTGTCAAAGCCGCGCTCAGCAAAGCTGTAGACGCTCATTCCCTGCACATCACGACAAACACGTATACAACGTCCGCACAAAATACATTTTTCCTGATCGCGCACTAAGCAGGGGTTACTGGCGTCAATAGTATGTGCTTTACGGGCTCCGCCTTCGAATCTGATCTTACGCAATCCCAAATCAGCAGCTATATTCTGCAATTCACAGTCACCGCTTTTTTGGCACGCAAGGCAGTCCTTGGGATGATTGGCCAACAGCAATTCTACGACCATTCGTCTTGCTGCGCGGACTTTATCCGTATTCGTTTTCACTACCATACCTTCTGCAACAGGATAAACACAGGAGGCTACAAGCGTACGCGCTCCGGTAGCTTCTACGACACACAATCTGCAGGCCCCTTCCGGAGCAAGTTCAGAATGATAGCACAACGTAGGAATATGAATGCCGGCAGAACGCGCGGCTTCAAGAATAGTAGCATTTTTAGGGGCCTGTACAGTCTGCCCATTGATCGTTAAGGTAATCATTTCCATATCTATATAATCCTCCCTTAACCCTTAGTAATGGCCTTAAACGGACAAGCCGCCATGCAGGCACCGCATTTTATACATTTAGTTACATCGATAACATGTTTCTTTTTCACTTCTCCGGAAATGGCATTAACCGGGCACTGGCGTGCACATAACCCACAGCCTTTGCATGCATCAGTAATTTCATAATTGGCAAGCTTTTCACAGGCACCGGCAGGACAGCGTTTTTCTTTGATATGAGCTTCATATTCATGACGGAAATATTTTAAAGTACTCAATACAGGATTAGGAGCAGTTTGTCCCAATCCACATAAAGCAGTCTCTTTAATATTTCTGGCCAGTTCTTCTAACAGCTCTATATCGCCTTCTCTCCCCTGCCCTTCAGTAATACGTGTCAGGACTTCCAGCATACGCTTAGTCCCCTCACGACAGGGAGTACATTTGCCACAGGATTCAGATTGAGTAAAATTCAGGAAAAATTTTGCAACATCTACCATGCAGGTATCTTCATCCATAACTACCAATCCGCCAGAACCCATCATAGCACCTGCCGCTGTTAACGAATCATAATCTATAGACAGATCAAGCATTGATTCAGGCAGGCAGCCACCAGATGGACCGCCTATTTGAACTGCTTTAAATTTCTTACCTCCGTTAATACCACCGCCGATATCATAAATAATTTCGCGCATAGTAATACCCATAGGAACTTCGGCCAGACCTGTGTTATTTATTTTACCAGTCAGCGCAAATACTTTAGTTCCTTTTGACTTTTCAGTACCAAAACCAGCATACCAGTCAGCGCCATTAGTAATAATTGCAGCTACATTACCAAAAGTTTCAACATTATTGATATTGGTCGGCTTTCCCCAAAGTCCGGCAACTGCTGGAAATGGCGGTCTTGGCCGCGGCATACCGCGTTTCCCTTCTATTGATGCCATCAATGCAGTTTCCTCACCGCAAACGAACGCACCGGCGCCTTCCTTGATATGCAGTTTGAAGCTGAACCCGGAACCAAAAATATTTTCACCTAACAACCCCATAGCTTCAGCCTGTTCAATAGCTATGCGCAGACGTTTAATGGCCAGCGGATATTCCGCACGTACATAAATATAGCCTTCATCTGCACCTATAGCATAACCACAGACAGCCATACCTTCTAATATCTTATGCGGATCGCCTTCTAAGACGCTCCTGTCCATAAATGCACCAGGATCACCTTCATCTGCATTACAGATAACATATTTTTTATCACTTACAGACGCTTTAGCAAACTGCCATTTCATTCCTGTAGGAAATCCGCCGCCGCCACGTCCACGCAGACCTGATTTTTTGATTTCTTCAATAACATCTTCAGGACTCATGGTAGTTACAGCTTTAGCTAAAGCTTCATAACCGCCGACAGCAATATATTCTTCAATTTGTTCAGGATTGATAGCGCCGCAATTTTCTAAAACTAACCGATGCTGTTTCTTATAAAAATTTATTTCCGAATAATTAGGTATACTTTCATGAGTAAGCGGTTCATGATAAAGCAACCGTTCAACAATACGGCCCTTAAATAAATGGCTTTCAACTATTTCTTCTACATCCTCAGCTTTTACCTGGCAATAAAAAGTACCTTCAGGATACACTATAACCAGTGGACCATGTTCACAGAAACCATGGCAGCCTGTTTCTACTACCATAACCTCGTCGCTCAGGCCTTTAGCTTCAATAGCCCGACTAAAAGCAAGCTGTACTTCCTTTGAACCGGCAGATTTACATCCTGTTCCTC
>ULWS01017553.1_pt1 | contig 13875 bp, 9 predicted proteins | sample 1960591 | NCBI WGS metagenome assembly ULWS01 (sample SAMEA4835818, study PRJEB28245) | human gut metagenome | biome: gut microbiome; material: fecal sample | place: Denmark | collected 2008
ACGTGTTTACAATAGACTTGACAGGAAAAGGCAAATAAAATGATAAATAGCAAACGAGCGTATTGAAAAATGTATAAAGAGATATTTAAATTGGTTGTAGCCATCATCTCCCAGCCGGGAAAGGCGTGGGATATTCTGACGAGAAAAGAAGAAAAGGACGATGAGTTTTTATCCCGGTTTGTGTATCCTCTCATCGGATTCGTTACGGTTGCTGCTTTTTTAGGCGTGCTGTTCACTCGGAAGGAGTTTGATGTCGAACTGGCGTTGAAGTCGTCTATCCGGACATTAGTCGCTGCGTTCGGCGGCTTTTATCTGGCTTCCTATTTGCTGAATGAGATTTGGCAGGGATGGTTCAAACGGGAGAAGGATATGAAACTGTGTCAACGCTTTGTCGGCTATTCGTCTTCGTTGATGTTTGCATTGAACATCGTGTTGATGTTACTTCCGGAGTTTTTCTTTTTGCGTATATTTGTGTTATATACATTTTATATCGTATGGGAAGGGGCCGGCCCTTATATGCAGGTGGAGGAGAAGATACGCCTGAAGTTTGTCGGGACCGCGACCGGTCTGATTTTGCTGACGCCCTGGTTGATCGAGGTAATTCTTTCCATGCTGATGCCCGGTTTACGTTTTTGATAGGAGAATAAGATGAAAGAGAAGATTAGTAATAACATACAGATAAAGAACAAGCGGGCGACTTTCGATTATGAGTTGCTCGACACGTTTACGGCAGGGATCGTGCTGACCGGTACGGAGATCAAATCGATACGCTTGGGAAAGGCGAGTCTGGTTGATACGTTTTGTATTGTGGAGAAGGGGGAATTGTGGGTGAAGAATATGTATGTGGCAGAATATTTCTACGGGACATACAATAACCATACGGCTCGCCGTGACCGCAAGCTGTTGCTGACTAAAAAGGAATTGCGGAAGATTGAAAGCGCTGCCCGCAATAATGGCTTTACAATTATTCCGACACGTCTTTTTATTAATGATAAAGGACTGGCCAAAGTCGTTGTGGCTATTGCCAAAGGTAAGAAGGAATATGACAAACGCGACTCTATCAAGGAACGGGACGACCGCCGGGAGATGGATCGTGCATTTAAACGGTAACGAACCTTTATGGATAAAGAAATATTTTTGAATCTCCTGAAAGAACGCATTTTGATTCTGGACGGAGGAATGGGTACGATGGTCCAGGGATTTAAACTGACCGAGAAAGATTATCGCGGAAAACAGTTTGCCGATTGGATGAGCGACCTGAAAGGAAATAACGACCTGTTATGTATCACCCGGCCGGATGTGATCAAATCGATCCACCGTCAGTATCTGGATGCCGGTGCCGATATTTTTGCTACCAACACTTTCAATGCAAATGCTATCTCGATGGAGGATTACGGCATGCAAGGGCAGGTGAGAAATATCAATTTGGCTGCCGGAAAATTGGCGCGTGAGGTGGCCGATGGCTTTATGAAGGAACATCCGGATCGCACGATCTTTGTAGCTGGTTCTGTCGGCCCAACTAATAAGACTGCTTCGATGAGCCCTGACGTGAGCGATCCGGCTTACCGTGCTGTCACCTACTTGGATTTGTATAGTGCCTATAAAGAACAGGTAGACGCTTTGGTAGACGGGGGCGTGGATATCGTTTTGTTTGAGACGACTTTCGACACGCTGAATGTGAAAGCCGGACTGGAAGCCGCCGAGGCTGTGTTGAAGGAAAAAGGCAAGGATTTACCAATTATGCTTTCTCTGACGTTATCTGCCCAGGGAGGACGTACGTTTTCGGGGCAGACATTGCTTGCGTTTTTGGCTTCCGTGCAACATACCAATATTGTTAGTGTCGGTCTGAACTGCTCTTTCGGTGCTGCCGATATGAAGCCTTTTCTGGCTGAATTGGCAAAACATGCTCCCTATTATATAAGTGCTTATCCGAACGCCGGTCTGCCGAACAGTTTCGGTTCCTATGATGAGACGCCGGAAAAGATGGCTGTTCATGTAAAATCTTTTATTGACGAAGGGCTGGTGAATATATTGGGAGGCTGTTGTGGTACGACGCCGGCCCATATTGCCAAATATCCCGAACTGGTGAAAGGGGCCAAGCCGCATGTACCGGCTCCGAGGCCCGATTGTCTTTGGTTGTCCGGTCTGGAGTTGCTGGAAGTAAAGCCGGAAAATAATTTCGTGAATGTCGGCGAACGATGCAATGTGGCTGGTTCACGTAAGTTCTTGCGCCTGATCAAGGAAGAAAATTATGAAGAGGCTTTGACAATTGCCCGCAAGCAGGTGGAAGACGGCGCGCAGGTGATCGATATCAATATGGATGACGGAATGTTGGATGCCGTGAAGGAGATGACGACTTTCTTGAACTTGATCGCATCCGAACCTGATATTTCCCGTGTTCCCGTGATGATCGACTCTTCTAAATGGGAGGTGATCGAAAAAGGTTTGATGTGCGTGCAGGGTAAAAGTATTGTGAATTCGATTTCTTTGAAAGAAGGAGAAGAGGTTTTCCTGCAACATGCCGCTCGCATCAAACAGTTGGGTGCAGCTACGGTCGTAATGGCTTTTGATGAAAAGGGGCAGGCAGACACGTTTGGACGGAAGATCGAGGTTTGCGGACGTGCTTACCGTCTCCTCCGGGAGAAAGTCGATTTCGATCCGAACGGAATTATTTTCGATCCGAATGTGCTGGCTATCGCTACCGGTATGGAAGAACATAACGGGTACGGACTTGACTTTATCCGTGCCGTGGAATGGATCAAGAAGAACCTGCCGGGGGCGAAGGTGAGCGGCGGTGTCAGCAATCTTTCCTTCTCTTTCCGTGGAAATAATTATGTGCGGGAGGCCATGCATTCCGTATTCCTGTATCATGCGATTAACAAAGGCATGGACATGGGGATCGTGAACCCGTCGTCGTCCGTACTCTATGAAGATATAGAACCTGCTTTCCGTATGTTGTTGGAAGACGTCATTCTGGCACGCCGTCCGGAAGCAGCTGAAGAACTGATTGCATATGCCCAGAACCTGCATGTAAAAGCGCAGGAGGGAGAAGGTGAAAAGCAGGAAGTCTGGCGTGAATATCCGTTGAAGGAACGTCTGGAAAACGCTCTGATAAAAGGAGTCGGCGATCATTTGGAAGAAGATTTAAAGGAAGCCTTGAAGGAATATCCGCGTGCGGTGGATATTATCGACGGACCGCTGATGGGTGGGATGAATAAGGTAGGCGAATTGTTTGGTGCTGGAAAAATGTTCCTACCGCAGGTTGTCAAGACTGCCCGTACGATGAAAAAGGCAGTCGCCATCTTGCAACCGGCGATCGAGGCAGAAAAGGTCTCTTCCGATTCTGCTAAGGCAGGAAAGGTTCTGTTTGCGACAGTGAAAGGTGACGTGCATGACATTGGAAAGAATATTGTTTCGATCGTCCTGGCTTGCAATAATTATGAGGTGATCGATTTGGGAGTGATGGTTCCGGCAGACGTGATTGTAAAAAAGGCAATTGAAGAAAAGCCCGACCTGGTCTGTCTTTCCGGTCTGATCACGCCTTCGCTCGAAGAGATGGTGCATGTGACGGACGAGATGCAGAAAGCCGGCCTGAGCATTCCCATAATGGTGGGCGGCGCCACGACTTCGAAGTTGCATACGGCCATTAAGATCGCTCCGCATTATGACTATCCGGTCATTCATGTGCTGGACGCCTCGCAAAACCCGTTGATTGCGGCCAAACTGTTGAACCCGGATACGCGCGATGCTTATATCGCCCAGCTGAACAGTGAGTATGAAGCTCTGCGTGCCTCTGTGAATAAGAAAAAAGAGATACTGGTCCCGTTGGCGGAAGCCCGGACGAATCGTCCGGTGATCGATTGGGCTTCTTATAACCCGGTTGTCCCGGCTCGGAACGGGGTACAGGTGATTCCTTCTATTCCTTTGGAAGAAATAATTCCATATATTCATTGGACCTTCTTTTTTAGTGCCTGGAAACTGAATGGGCGTTTCTCGGAAATTGCGCAGATCCACGGCTGTGACGCTTGTCGTGCCGCCTGGCTGGCCGAATTCTCGGAAGCGGACCGGACGAAGGCGTCGGAGGCTATGCAGTTATACAAGGATGCTGTTAAGTTGTTGGATCGCTTGGTTGAGATGAAAGCCGAGTATTGCAAGGCGGTTTATGGTTTCTTCCCGGCAAATGGTGATGGGGATAATATCCGTGTGGGTGAAGTCTTGCTTCCAGTTTTGCGTCAACAGGCGAAAAAAGAGGAAGGAATCTATAAGTCGTTAGCCGATTATGTGATGCCAGTATCGGAAGGGCGTACGGATTATGTCGGCGCTTTCGTGGTGACGGCCGGTACCGGCGCCGAATCTCTGAAAGAACGGTTCGAGCAGGAGGGAGATACCTATAATTCCATGTTGTTGCAAACCTTGACCGATCGTTTGGCCGAGGCTACGGCCGAATATCTCCATGAAAAGGTCCGTAAGGAATATTGGGGATATGCTCCGGATGAATCGCTTTCCATCTCCGACCTGTATAAAGTGAAATATCAGGGAATACGTCCGGCTATCGGTTATCCTTCATTGCCGGACCAGCTTTTGAACTACACGTTGGATAAGTTGTTAAATATGTCACAGATCGGTGTCCGGTTGACGGAAAACGGCGCTATGTATCCGACGGCGACGGTGAGCGGCATTTATATTGCACATCCGGATTCCCAATATTTCATGATTGGTAATATTGATGAAGAACAGATGAAAGATTATGCCTGTCGCCGGAATCTGTCGGAAGCGGAAGTGAAGAAGTTATTGAATAAAAACATTTCAAATTGAAATATATACGCTGGATAGTCTTGTCTCTCCTTCTGGCCGGTATCTGGTGCGCCATGCGTTCGCCGGATATGGGAGAGGCGTATGCCCGGAATGTATATCCTTATATATCGGGTGCTTTGTCCTGTTTTTCTTCTCTATTTTCTTTTTCGATAGGTGATTGCCTGATATACGGTAGTATGGCCGGTTTGCTTGCTTATCTGGTTTATGCCATTGTGAAGAAACGTTCCTGGCGGGCGACAGCCGGACGGATGATCGAATATTTGTTGTGGATATATGTCTGGTTTTATCTGGCTTGGGGATTGAATTATTTCAGGAAAGACTTTTTTACACGGACGGAAATCCCGTATGCGGCTTATTCAGCCGACGCTTTTCGTTCGTTCTTATCCACTTATACAGATTCGTTGAATGCGTCCTTTGTGCCTGTCGAAAAAATAGATAAGGCCCTCGTCGCAGAGGAAGTGAAAAAGGAATATCATGAAATTGCCGGGCGTTTCTCTTTAGTCAGTCCTGCCGGGTATTTGCATCCGAAGCCGATGTTAATGCCCTTTTTGATGAGTGGAGTGGGGGTATTGGGGTATATGGGACCGTTTTTTACCGAATATAATCTGAACCCTGATCTGCTCCCGGTCCAGTATCCGTTTACTTATGCACATGAAATGGCGCATGTGTTAGGAATATCCAGCGAGGCGGAAGCGAATTTGTATGGTTTTCTCGTCTGTTCCCGTTCCGGAGTGCCGGAAATCCGGTTTTCGGCTTATTTTGCTTTGTTGCCTTATGTGTTGAGCAATGCCTACGGCTTATTGTCGGAAGAGGAGTTTAATGAATGGAAAGAGACGATCTCCCCCGAGGTAAAAGATCTTTACAACCGGAAAGTCGCTTACTGGGAGAATTTGTACAGCCCATTTATAGGCGAGATCCAGAGTACCGTTTACAACTGGTTCTTGAAAGGAAACAACATTTCCTCCGGCCGGAAGAATTATTCGGAAGTGGTGGCATTATTGATGGCGCTGGGAAATACGTCCGGAGAGATTTGAGTCCTTGCTGTTTCCATATTGCCTAATTCGAATTAAATCACTACCTTTGCGGCAATTTTTGAGAAGATAGATAAATATAACGCATATGAGTAAGAAATTTGCCGAATACTCGAAACTTGACTTGTCGAACGTCAATAAAGAGGTGCTGAAGAAATGGCAGGATGGCGACATCTTCCATAAGAGTCTTGAAATCCGCGAAGGACATCCCTCGTTTGTCTTTTATGAAGGTCCTCCTTCTGCAAACGGTATGCCTGGTATTCACCATGTGATTGCCCGTTCGATTAAGGATATTTTCTGCCGTTATAAGACCATGAAAGGATATCTTGTCAACCGTAAGGCGGGATGGGATACACACGGACTTCCAGTAGAGCTGGGAGTTGAAAAAACATTGGGTATCACCAAAGAAGATATCGGCAAAAAGATCTCTGTGGCCGAATATAATGCCGCCTGCCGCCGCGACGTGATGAAGTTCACGAAGGAATGGACGGATCTGACACAGAAGATGGGATATTGGGTCGACCTTGAAAACCCGTATATCACTTACGACAATCGTTATATCGAAACATTGTGGTACCTGCTGAAGGAACTGTATAAGAAAGGATTGCTTTACAAAGGGTACACGATCCAGCCGTATTCGCCGGCTGCCGGAACGGGGCTTAGCTCGCATGAGTTGAACCAGCCGGGGTGTTATCGCGACGTGAAGGATACGACTTGTACGGCTCAGTTCCGCATTCTCGATCCGAAACCGGAGATGGCGGGATTTGGCGAACCGTTCTTCTTGGCATGGACCACTACTCCGTGGACTTTGCCTTCCAACACGGCTCTTTGTGTGGGTCCAAATTTCACTTATGTGGCTGTTCAGACCTATAATCCATATACAGGTATGCCGATGACGGCTGTTTTGGCTAAGGACTTGTTGAATGTGTATTTCAATCCGAAAGCCGCCGATCTGGCTCTGACCGATTATAAACTGGGCGATAAACTGGTGCCGTTCAAAGTGGTCGGCGAATGGAAAGGACCGGAACTGGCCGGCATGCATTACGAGCAGCTGATCCCGTGGGTCAATCCGGGAGAAGGTGCTTTCCGGGTAATCACCGGCGACTATGTGACGGTGGAAGATGGTACGGGTATCGTACATATCGCTCCGACTTTCGGTGCGGATGACGACCGTGTGGCAAAAGCAAGCGGCGTACCTCCTTTGATGATGATCGACAAAGATGGGAACCGCCGTCCGATGGTCGATATGACAGGTAAATTCTATCTGCTGGAAGACCTCGATCCCGAGTATGTTCAGGAGCATATGAATGCTGCCGACTATGATCCGTGGCAGGGCAAGTTCGTGAAGAACGCTTACGATGCGACAAAGGGAGAAAAAGACGAAACGCTGGATATCGAAATCTGCATGATGCTGAAAGCACAGAACCGTGTGTTCCGCATCGAGAAGCATGTGCACAACTATCCGCATTGTTGGCGTACGGACAAGCCTGTGTTGTACTATCCGCTGGATAGCTGGTTTATCCGCACGACCGCTTGCCGCGAACGGATGATTGAACTGAACAATACGATCAACTGGAAACCGCAGAGCACCGGCACGGGACGTTTCGGCAAATGGTTGGAAAACCTTCAGGACTGGAACTTGAGCCGTAGTCGCTACTGGGGAACGCCGTTGCCTATCTGGCGTACCGAAGACGGGGCGGAAGAAATCTGCATCGGTTCGGTTGAAGAACTGTACAATGAAATTGAGAAATCCGTAAAAGCCGGGCTGATGGAGTCCAACCCGTATAAGGAATTGAAATTCCAGCCGGGCGAATATACGAAGGAGAACTACGAAAAGATCGACCTTCACCGTCCGTATGTGGATGATGTGATTCTGGTTTCCGAAAGCGGTAAGCCGATGAAGCGCGAGACCGACCTGATCGACGTATGGTTCGATTCCGGCGCGATGCCTTATGCTCAGATTCATTATCCGTTCGAGAACAAGGAAATCTTCGACGACCGCAAGGTTTATCCGGCCGATTTCATCGCCGAAGGCGTCGACCAGACACGCGGATGGTTCTTTACTTTGCATGCGATTGCTACGATGGTATTCGATAGCGTGTCGTATAAAGCCGTCGTTTCGAACGGCTTGGTGTTGGACAAGAATGGCAACAAAATGTCCAAACGTCTGGGTAATGCCGTCGATCCGTTCGCCACGATTGAGCAGTACGGTTCCGATCCTTTGCGCTGGTACATGATTACGAATGCCTCTCCGTGGGATAACATCAAGTTTGATATCGACGGTATCGAAGAAGTTCGCCGCAAGTTCTTCGGTACATTATATAATACATATTCGTTCTTCGCCTTGTATGCGAATGTGGACGGTTTCGATTATTCCGAACCGGATGTGGATTGGAAAGAACGTCCCGAAATCGACCGTTGGATTCTGTCGTTGCTGAATTCGTTGGTAAAGGATGTGGATGGATTCCTGGATACATACGAACCGACCCGTGCCGGACGTGCGATCTCTGATTTCGTAAACGATAACCTGAGTAACTGGTATGTGCGCCTGAACCGCCGCCGTTTCTGGGGTGGAGGTATGACGACCGACAAGTTGTCCGCTTACCAGACTTTGTACACCTGTCTGGAAACGGTCGCCAAGTTGATGGCTCCGATCGCGCCGTTCTATGCAGACCGGTTGTTCTGTGACCTGATCGCCGCTACCGGACGCGAAAAGGTTGAATCTGTCCACCTGTCCGAATTCCCGGTTTGCAATGAGGCAATGATCGACAAGGACCTGGAAGAACGTATGCAGATGGCTCAGGATGTGTCTTCTATGGTGCTGGCTTTGCGCCGTAAGGTGAACATCAAGGTGCGTCAGCCGCTTCAAACCATCATGGTCCCGGTTGTGGATGCTCACCAGCAGGAAAGCATCGAAGCCGTGAAAGCGCTGATCTTGAACGAGGTCAATGTGAAGGAACTGAAGTTTGTCGATAATGCCGCCGGTATTTTGGTGAAGAAGATCAAGCCGGACTTCAAGAAGCTGGGCCCGCGTTACGGCAAGATCATGAAGGCATTGGCCGCCGCTATCCAGGCGATGAGCCAGGACGAAATCAATGCGTTCGAGAAAGTCGGAACATTCACGCTGACCGTTGAAGGACAGGAGGCGATGATCGAACGTGCAGACGTCGAAATCATCTCCGAAGACATACCGGGCTGGTTGGTTGCGAACGAAGGCCGCTTGACGGTGGCGCTGGATATCACCGTGACGGAAAACCTCCGCAAGGAAGGGCTGGCGCGTGAGTTGGTAAACCGTATCCAGAACCTGCGTAAGAGCAGCGGTTACGACATTACTGACAAAATATCCGTCACTGTCCTTTCGAACGATGGGATGGACGAGGCGATCAAGGACTTCAATTCCTATATCGCAAACCAGGTGTTGGCTGTATCAGTGGAAATTACGGATGTGATCAGCGACGCGACCGAGATGGATTTCGAAGACTTCAAGCTTTCGGTCCGGATCGAAAAAGCATAAATATTCAATGAATAATGAATAATTAATAATGAACAATGGAAGAATTGCTTATATTTGTGGGCAAGAGAAAAGGAAATCTTTCTCATTGTTGAATTATTCATTATTCATTCTTGATTGTTAATTATTAATTTAAATGAACCATGGCAGAAAAGACAAGATATTCGGATGCCGAACTCGAGGAGTTCCGCGCCATAATATTGGAAAAGCTGGAAAAGGCGAAAAAAGATTATGACCTGTTGAGATCCGGTGTCACCAATTCTGACGGCAATGATGTCGCCGATACATCTCCTACGTTTAAAGTATTGGAGGAAGGTGCTGCGACTTTATCGAAGGAAGAGGCCGGTCGTTTGGCACAACGCCAGATGAAGTTTATCCAGAACTTGCAGGCGGCATTGATCCGGATTGAGAATAAGACATACGGTATTTGCCGCGAGACCGGTAAATTGATCCCGAAAGAAAGATTACGTGCAGTACCTCACGCTACGTTGAGTATCGAAGCTAAACAGGGAGGTGCCAAGTAAATGAGATATTCCAAAGGTTGGGGAGCAGCGTTGATTGTGATGCTGCTCCTTATTCTTGACCAGGCTCTTAAAATATGGATTAAAACTCACATGCAGCTGCATGAGAGTATCGAAATTACTCCGTGGTTTTATTTGTACTTCACCGAGAATCCGGGAATGGCTTTCGGGATAGAAGTGATCGGTAAGTTGTTTTTATCGGTATTCCGTATTATAGCTGTCGGCTTTATCGGTTATTACCTGTATAAGCTGGTGAAACAGAATTATGCCTTTGGCTTTATCGCCTGTATCTCGTTGATCTTTGCAGGGGCTATTGGGAACATCATCGACTCTATATTCTATGGGGTGGTGTTCGATCATAGTTTTGGACAGGTAGCCTCATTTATGCCGGAGGGTGGAGGCTATGCCAGTTGGTTGCACGGGAAAGTGGTCGATATGTTCTATTTTCCTTTGATACAGACGGTGTTGCCCGAATGGATTCCGGTGTGGGGAGGAGAGGAGTTCATCTTTTTCCGTCCGATCTTTAACTTGGCCGATTCGGCGATTTGCGTAGGCGTCTTTTTGTTGTTGCTGTTCTACCGTCATACATTGTCGACAAGTCTCTCAAAAGAAAAATAAAAGAATTGATGCGGAACAGGCTGCATAGATATAGATATAATGTCGTTTTGTTGCTGGCAACCTGGTTGGTTGCCTGTAGCAAAGTACCGGATGACATTCTTTCGGAAAAGAAAATGCAAGCTGTACAGGTGGATATGCAATTGGCAGAAGCTATGATTAACCTGGACAGCAAGGCGTTTTCCGATAATGCCCGTAAGGAGGCTCTATATCAGTCCATCTTCCGCAAATACGATATCACACAAGCCGAGTACGACAGTTCGCTCATTTGGTATGGACGGCATCTGGATATTTATATGAAGGTGTATGACCGTGTGCTGGCCGATTTGAATAAACGGCAGAAAGCGTTAGGCGACGTACAGGCTTTGGCTGCACCTGTTTCCAAACAGGATTCGGTGGATATCTGGCCTCGTCGCACCTCTTTAAGGTTGGAGCCCGATGCTCTGTTTAACGGTGTGACGTTCGACATCAAACCGGAAACGAACTATTCGTCCGGCAGCACGTTTGTGTTGGGGATGAATGTCTGGGGTATCAATAAAGGGATGGTCTATAAACCGGAAATACGCATAAGTGCTGATCAGGGCGATACGATCGTGACTGTCAATGACAAGGTGCTTCGTGATGGTTATCATGAAACCGTTTTGAAGACAGTTCCGACTAAACAGGTCAAACGTGTGTACGGTTATATCTTTATGAACAATGCCGATTCTTCCTACTACAAAGTTTATTTGGACAGCCTGAACCTTATGAAATATAATTACGGTCGTCTGACCGATATGGCAAAAGATTCGTCTGCCGTAAAAATATCCACAGCGGAATAAAAAGTGTTATGCGCCGGATCGCTTCCCATTATATCTATTGGAGACAGTTCTACCGGCTGCACTATGTCGAGTTGAATGATAACGGCGTATTGGCCGGAATTTTCCCTTTGGAAGGGGAAATTGCGGGTACGGAGTTCTATGACGGCATCTTGATCCTTGTACCTATTCCCGCGCTTGACGCAGGGGTGCAGGAGAACAAGCGGTGTCATCAGGATTCTTATTCTGACACATCTTTTGTAATTCCGAGTCAAGCGCGGGAACAGGGCACTTTTGACATGCTGCCGGGAGAACAGTTGGCAGATGCCTTGGAACGTCAAGGTTTTACAGGTATTGCTGAAGCGGGTTCGCCTGTTTGTGTGCTGTTATTGGGCGGCATTCCCCTGGCAACGGCGAAATTCGGCGCAGATGACAGCCGTAGCGATGGCTACATTCAAAGACTCTGATGTTTCTCTTTCGGGTGGAAAGCTTGGAATATAAAGTTTTTGATTAATCAACTTTTCTATTTGCGGACGTATTCCGTTCCCTTCGTTCCCCATCACGATGATTCCGTTTGCCGACAATTCCTTTGTGTACATGTTTTCTCCGTCGAGGAATGTACCGAACAACGGAATTTGTCTTGCCGCCTGGGCTTTCAGGTAGTCTTCCAGTTCCGTGTAATGGACTTTTACATGTGCCAGTGCGCCCATTGTGGCCTGCACAGTCTTCGGACTGAAGACATCTGCGGTGTCGGGGCTGCAAACGATATGTTCGATGCCGAACCAGTCGGCAAGGCGTATGATGGTTCCGAGATTTCCAGGGTCCTGTATGCCGTCTAAAGCTAAAACGAGCGAGGTAGAAGGATCGGCTTCGTCGAGCGACCAGTCCGGGCGCTTGAACACGGCAAGTACATCCTGCGGGTTTTTCAAGAAACTGGCTTTACGGATGTCATCCCCTTCCGCTTCCAATAGTTCTTTCGCCGGGATGTTTCCCTGCATCGCCATCCAGGATGGTTTGGCGAGAATCAGTTCGCATTCGAAAGCAAACATCATGTCGGCAACCAGTTTGTTTCCTTCGGCAACGAATGCATTCAGTTCGTTCCGATATTTCTTCATTTCCAATGAATGGATGTACTTTACTTTCCCCTTGCTTAGCATCTTTACTCTTTTTATGCGGCAAAGGTAATTGGTTTTTACGATTTATGATTTATGATTTGTGATTTATGTGTCGTTGATAAATCATAAATCATAAATCATAAACCACATTTTATTTTTACATTTGCGTGCGTAAAAACTTGAATGATGAAGGGAATCCAAACACTATATTTCATTTGTTTCCTATTGTTGTTAATCTCCTGTAGCTCGACAAAATATGTAGGCGAAGGAGAATACCTGTTGGACAAAGTGGAGATTGTGTCGGATGGCAAGACTTATAAAAACAGCGATTTGAAGCCTTATTTGCGCCAGCAACCCAACTTTAAAGCATTCGGGCTGATGAAATGGCAGTTGTTCGTGTATGATTGGTCGGGCCGGAACGAGAAGAAATGGATCAATAAACAGCTTCGCCGGATGGGAGAGGCTCCCGTCATTCTGGATACGACGCTGGTAACGCAGTCGGTTGACGAGTTGAAACGTTTCTTTATCAATAAAGGATATATGAATGCCGAAGTCTCGGCTTCTATTGATACTTCACGAGTCAAAAAGGCTGTCGTGACCTATAGGATCGTCCCTAACACTCCTTACCGGATTCATAATTATTCGATGGATTTGAGCGATCCTAAGATCGATAGCATTGCTAAGCTCAAACCGCCTCACCGTTCCGTGCTGGCTTCGGCTTTTCGTACTTATTCCGACGATTATACTTCTCTGATAAAAGACAGTGCCTTGTTTGACCGCGATGTGCTGGACAAGGAGAGGCAACGCATTACGACTTTGCTTCGTCGGCGTGGTTATTATGCTTTCAACCGGGATTACCTGTCTTATATTGCCGATAGCTCTTTGAATCGGAATATCGTAGATTTGGATATGCTTCTGAAACCGTACCGTTTGCAGAAGCCTGACGGGACGGTGGTCGACACGTTACATCGTCAGTATTACATTAAAGACGTTTCGATTGTGACCGATTATGACCCGTTGACGTTAGAGGAAAACAACGCTATGCCTTACGATACGGTTCGAACTGACGGTATTGATATCCTATACGGCAAGAACGGCAGAAGTATCCGTCCGGGAGTCTTGCGCAAGAGCAATTATATCATGCCGGGACGCTTGTATAACGAGCGGACGGTGGAGCAGACCTATTCTTCGTTTGCCACGCTGCGTGCTTTGCGTAATGTAAATATCCGTTTTTCGGAGGTCGAAGAGAACGACACGATGAAGCTTAATTGTACGATCTTGACTTCTCCCGCAAAACTGCAAGGTTTTGGGGTCGATCTGGAAGGGACGAATTCGGCAGGGGATTTTGGATTTGCTTCCAGTTTGAGTTATCAGCACCGAAACTTGTTCAAGGGCTCGGAGGTTTTTTCTGCTAAAGTACGCGGTGCATACGAGGCGTTGCCCGGCAGCCAGTCGGAAGGAAACAACTTT
>ULWS01048903.1_pt1 | contig 13840 bp, 12 predicted proteins | sample 1960591 | NCBI WGS metagenome assembly ULWS01 (sample SAMEA4835818, study PRJEB28245) | human gut metagenome | biome: gut microbiome; material: fecal sample | place: Denmark | collected 2008
TGCCGCGTGTGCAGTTGTCTGCACGCACGGCGTATTTTTATATCGGAAAATCAGGACTCGACCTTGATTTTATCCTTGGCATATTCTAGGGCGAGACCAATCAGCTCATTGCGGGAACGATTGGTTTTTCTGGCCAGATCGTCATAAAAATCCACGATGGACTTGTCCACGCGGATGGTAAACATAACTGGTTCGGTTTTTCTTGTGATTTTGAGCTCGTCCATATTATCACCACCTACTTATATTATGATGGGGAATATGGGGTTTGAAAATGTGTAAAATATGTTGAAAAATAAACATAAAAATGTTACCATAGAGATACACTCAAAAATAGGAGGTATATCATGGAAAACAAATCGAGTGGCCCTGTACAAACAGAAAGCAGCAAGACGAGCGGACAGGTTATTTGTCCTAAATGCGGAACACCTTTTGCAGCAGGGGAAAAGAAATGTCCGTCCTGCGGAGAAACCAACAGACTGACACTATGCAAATCCTGCGGTGCGCAGATGGCAAAGAGTGCGAAGCAGTGCCCGTCCTGCGGCGCTAAACAGAAAAAGCCGATTTACAAGCGTGTGTGGTTCTGGATTTTGGTTGTAATTGTTGTGATGATTGCAAGCAGTTCGTCCGGCAAAGAGAAACAGAGCACAGCTTCGGCTCCGACTGCTACTCCGCAGGTCACCAATGAGGCGGTATCGGACAGCAAAGATACGTCTGCGCAGAGTGACACGAATGAGCTCCAAGAAGCAGAACCCGCAGAGTCCGAAGCTCCACAGGAGGCGGTAAGCGAGATTGAGCAGCCCGCAGTCGAGCCAGAGGTCGCGATGGGAGAGCGCAACGCTCTGGCCAAAGCAAAGTCCTATCTGGACTTTACGGCGTTCTCGTATACAGGACTTATCGATCAGTTGGAATATGAGGGCTTCAGCACCGAGGAAGCAACCTACGGTGCGGACAACTGCGGTGCAGACTGGAATGAGCAGGCTGCAAAAAAGGCAAAGAGCTATCTGGAGTTTACCTCTTTTTCCCGCAGTGGCTTAATTGACCAATTGCTGTATGATGGTTTTACCCAGGAACAGGCTGAGTACGGTGTGACACAAAACGGATATTAAACAGCATTCGGGTTGGATTCTCGCACTAAATCCGGCCAAAATAGTGCATACCTCGACTTTTGCCCATTGACAGCGGTACTTTTATAACAGTATACTTAAACTGTTCTTTTGAGAAAGGGGAAGAACGATTTGCGGTATAGTATTAAAAGGAGTGCGGAATCATGAAAAACTCGAACAGTAAAACCTTCGTTGCCGTCGGCATCGGCGCAGCCCTGTTCTTTGTTCTGGGGCGCTTTGTCGCTATCCCCAGCCCGGTGCCCAACACCAACATCAGCCTGCAGTACGCGGTGCTCGGTCTGCTGGCCGCCATGTACGGCCCCGTGGCCGGCGCCCTGATCGGCTTCATCGGCCATGCCCTCATCGACCTGTCCTGGGGCGGCATCCCGTGGTGGAGCTGGGTCATCGCCTCCGCCTTCACCGGCGTGGTCGTCGGCCTGTTTGCCAAGAAGCTGAATGTGCAGGAGGGCGACTTCAACAAGCGTAAGGTCGCCACCTTCGCCATCGCCAATGTCGTGGCCCATGCCATTGCCTGGATCGTCGTTGCGCCTGTGCTGGACATCCTGATCTACGCCGAGCCCGCCAAAAAGGTCTTTGCACAGGGCGCATTTGCCGCTGTGTCCAACATCATCACGGCTGTCGTCGTCGGCGGCCTGCTGATTCTGGCCTACACCAAGACCATCGCCAAGAAGGGCTCTCTGGACAAAGAGTGATCCGCTGTTAAACCCGTATGCCTTCCCACAAACGCGGGAAGGCATTTTGCTGTTCCACCACAATTTTCCCTGCGAGGTGCCGTATGGCTGAAACGAGAACCCCGATCATATCCTTTAAAAATTTTTCTTTCCAGTATCGCGCCCAGAAGCAGCCCACGCTGCATGACATCGATCTGGACATCTACCCCGGGGAGCGCGTGCTGATCGCCGGGCCGTCCGGCAGCGGCAAGTCCACGCTGGCGGCCTGCATCAACGGCCTGAACCCGTTCTCCTACCCCGGCGAGTGCACGGGCACGCTGACTGTGGACGGCGTGGACGCGCCCCACAGCAGTATTTTTGAGCTGGCGGGCCACGTCGGCACGGTGCTGCAGGACCCGGACGGCCAATTCATCGGCCTGACGGTGGGGGAGGACATCGCCTTTGCACTGGAAAACAGCTGCACCCCGCAGGACGAAATGCACGAGATCACCCGCCGCGCCGCCGAGCTGGTCGGCATCGAGAACCACCTCGACTACGCTCCGCACGAGCTTTCCGGCGGCCAGAAGCAGCGCGTCAGCCTCGCGGGCGTCATGGTCGACGAGGTGAAGATTTTACTGTTCGATGAGCCGCTGGCAAACCTTGACCCGGCCACGGGCAAGCAGGCCATTGAGCTGATTGACGCGATCCAGCAAAAGACCGACACGACGGTCCTCATCATTGAGCACCGCCTTGAGGACGTGCTCTGGCGCAGCGTGGATCGCATTGTGCTGGTCAACGAGGGCCGCATCCTGGCCGACCTGCGCCCCGACGAGCTGCTGTCCGGCGCACTGCTGGCAGAAAACGGCATCCGTGAGCCGCTTTACGTCACGGCTATGCGGTATGCGGGCATTGACATCACGCCCGCCAAGCACCCCGCCCACGTTGACTCCGTCGTGCTGGATGACGCCGATACCGAGAAGCTGCGCGCCTGGTTCCGCGCCGAGCCGCTGCCCGCGGCCAAGCCTGCCCCGACCCCGCTGCTGGAGGTCAAGGGTCTGTCCTTCGGCTACAGCAAGGACCAGCACACCCTGTCCGACGTGAGCTTCACGATTGGAAAAGGGGAGATGGTCAGCATCGTGGGCCGCAACGGCGCGGGCAAGTCAACGCTCTCCAAGCTGATCTGCGGCTTTGAGACGCCCGACAGCGGTGAAATTTTCTTTGACGGAAAAGACCTGAAAGACGAAAACATCCGCCGCCGCGCCAGGCATATCGGCTATGTCATGCAGAACCCAAACCAGATGATCTCCAAGACGATGATCTTTGACGAGGTCGCGCTGGGCCTGCAGGGCAGCGGCCTGACCGATGCTGAGATTCGCGCCAGGGTCGAGGACACGCTGAAGGTCTGCGGCTTGTACCCGTTCCGCAACTGGCCCATCTCGGCGCTGAGCTTCGGTCAGAAAAAGCGCGTGACCATCGCCAGCGTGCTGGTGCAGGACCCCGAGCTTATCATTCTGGACGAGCCGACGGCGGGCCAGGATTTCCGACATTACACCGACATTATGAAGTTCCTGCGCGGGCTGAACGCTAAGGGTGTGACCGTGGTCATGATCACCCACGACATGCACCTGATGCTGGAATACACGCCGCGGGCGCTGGCCTTTTGCGACGGGCGGCTCATTGCGGACCGCAGCGCGGCGGCCATCCTCTGTGACCCGGCGCTGATCGAGCAGGCGGCCTTGAAGGAGACGAGCCTTTACACGCTGGCCAACCGCTGCGGCATCACGCCCGCCGAGAAATTTGTGGAGCGCTTTATCGCGGCAGACAGGGAGGTGCGCGCTGATGGCTGCTAATACCGTTTTGAACTATATACCGCGCAAAAGCGTGGTACACGACCTGACCGGCACGACAAAGCTGGCGTTCTTTCTGCTGTTTACCTTCGCCAGCATGATCACCTACAACACCTGGGTGCTGCTGGGGCTGATGGCCGTCAGCCTTGCGGTGTTCAGGCTCAGCCACATCAAGATGCGTGAGGTTCGTTTCATGCTGGTCTTTATGCTGGTGTTCCTCGCGCTGAACGACCTGTTCATCTTCCTGTTCGACCCGAACCAGGGCACGGCGCTCTACGGCACCCGCACGGTGCTTTGCCACCTGTTCTGGCGGTACGACCTGACTGCCGAGCAGCTGTTCTATATGTTCAACATCTCGCTGAAATATTTTGTCGCGCTGCCGGTGGCCATTCTGTTCATTTCGGCCACGAACCCCAGTGAGTTCGCCGCCAGCCTGAACAGCATCGGCATCTCATACAAGGTCGGTTATTCCGTCGCCATTGCGCTGCGGTACATTCCGGATATTCAGCGCGATTACCACAGCATCAGCCAGGCACAGCAGGCCCGCGGCGTCGAGCTGGGCCGCAGCGAGCCGTTCTTCAAGCGCCTGAAGAACTCGGTCAGCATCCTGCTGCCGCTGATTCTGACGAGCCTGAACCGCATCGACACGATCTCCAACGCCATGGAGCTGCGCGGCTTCGGCAAGCATGACAAGCGCACCTGGTACACCCGCCGCCCCTTTGCCCGCCGCGATTTTATCGCGCTGGCAGTCGGCGTCGTGCTGCTGCTCATCAGCCTGACCGTGACGATCAGGTTTGGACGGTTTTATAATCCGTTTGTGTAAAAAACGAAAATTGCGCCCCTGCGGCATAACTCCGTAGGGGCGCATTCTATATGAGCCCGTGCCCGTTTGCGGTGGCGGAAGCTTTCCCGGGCGGATATGGAATCCGCCCTTACACATAGGGACGGTGCCTGCATCGACTCGGAGAGTCCGTGTTGCCGTGGTCGAACAATGCCCGCCCCCAACAACCCCATCAAAAAAACAGCCGCCCGCTCAGGCATCGTACCTGGGCGGGCGGCTGTTATTCTGATTTTACTGCATCAGCCCACACACCAGCTGTGCATAGGCAACGGGGTCCTCAATGGGTAGACCGGCGATCAGCAGGGCTTGGTCATAGAGCAGCTCGGCGTACTTGGCGACCTTGTCGGTATCGCCCGCGGCGTGGGCAGCCTTCAAAGCGGTAAAGACCGTGTGGTTCGGGTTCAGCTCCAGCACCTTCGTGCTCTCGACGCCCTCTGCGTTGGGCATGCGGCGCAGTACCTTCTCCATCTCCATCGAGATACCGCCCTCGGCAGATAGGGTGACGGGGTGCTCCTGCAGGGTTGGATTGACCTTGACCTCCTTGACCTTGCCGTTCAGGTCCTTCTTGATTTCCTCAAACAGGTCCTTGTTCTCGGTTTCGGCAGCCTCGGCGGCCTTCTTCTCGTCCTCGGTCTCCAGACCCAGGTCACCGGAGTTGATGTTCTTAAACTCCTTCTCCTTGTAGTCGCGCATCATCTGCAGGCAGAACTCATCCACATCCTCGGTGCAGAGCAGCAGGTCGTAGCCCTTGCTCAACACCAGCTGGGCGTTGGGCAGCTTGCCCAGACGGTCCGTGTCGTCACCGGCGGCAAAGTAGATGCACTTCTGACCCTCGGGCATCTTCTCGACGTACTCGTCCAGCGTGACGAGCTTTTTCTCCTTGGCGGAGTAGAACATCAGCAGGTCGCCCAGCAGATCCTTGTGCATGCCGTAGTCGCCGTAGATGCCGAACTTGATCTGGCGGCCAAAGTTCTTCCAGAAGGTCTCATACTTCTCGCGGTCATTGACGAGCATCGCGTGCAGCTCGTTCTTGATCTTCTTTTCCAGAGAATTGCGCATCAGCTTGAGCTGGTTGTCCTTCTGCAGCGTCTCACGGCTGATGTTCAGACTCAGATCCTCGCTGTCCACAACACCCTTCACAAAGCTGAAATAATCCGGCAGCAGGTCGGCACACTTCTCCATGATCATAACGCCGGAGGCATACAGCGCCAGACCCTTCTCGTACTCCTTGGTGTAGTAGTCGTACGGGGTCGAGCCGGGGATGAACAGCAGCGCGGTGTAGGTCGCCGTACCCTCGGTGCGGCTGGTGATGACGCGCAGCGGGTCGGTGTAGTCCATGAACTTGTTCTTGTAGAACTCGTTGTAGTCCTCGTCCTTGACCTCGTTCTTCGGACGCTTCCAGATGGGCACCATGCTGTTCAGCGTTTCCAGCTCGGTGTAGGTCTCGTACTCGGGCTTGTAGTCGTCGCCCGCGTCCTCCGGCTTCGGCTTCTGGCGGGATTTCTCGCGGTACATCGTGATGGGAAAGCGGATATAGTCGCTATACTTCTTAACGAGGTTTGCAAGCTCGTAATCCTCGAGGTACTCGCTGTACTTGTCGGTATCGGTGTCGTCCTTCAGCACCAGAATGATCTCGGTGCCGACGTCCTCCTTGTCAGCCTCGGTCAGGGTGTAGCCCTCGACGCCGGTGGACTCCCACTTCCAGGCCGTGTCAGCGCCCTGCGCGCGGGAGATGACGGTGACCTTTTTGGCCACCATGAACGCGGAATAGAAGCCGACGCCGAACTGACCGATGATGTCGATGTTGTCGCTCTGGTTCTCGGTCTTGAAGTCAAGGGAGCCGGACCTGGCAATCGTGCCGAGGTTCTTCTCCAGCTCCTCCTTCGTCATGCCGATGCCGTTATCGGTGATGGTCAGCGTGCGGCTGTCCTTGTCGGGCTGGATGTGGATTTTCAGGTCGTCCTTCGTGATGCCGACGGATGTGTCGGTCAGGCTCTTGAAGTAGCGCTTGTCGCAGGCGTCCGATGCGTTGGAGATCAGCTCACGCAGGAAGATCTCGCGGTTTGTATAGATAGAATTGATCATCAGGTCAAGCAGCTTTTTGCTCTCGGCCTTAAACTGACGCATAGCCATGGTAGAAAACCTCACTTTATACAAATGAAATTAGCACTCGTTTATTTCAACTGCTAAAGCTAGTTTAGCACTCTTTTTAATGAAGTGCAACCCTTGCGCAGCATTTTAACAAAAAATTTAAATTCAGGGCTTTTCAAACGTGGGAATTTGCGGTATGCTAACAATGTATAAGGTATTCTGTTAAACAGCGCGGTAGGGGCCGGGCATGCCCGGCCCGCGGGCTTGCCCGTGAATGTCTGCCTGCGTACAGCTGCGGGCCGCATATAGGCGGCCCCTACGCCCTGCCGACAAAAAACGATCCCTTACCATAGAAATACCATAGAAAGAAGAATCCATCATGCAAATATACACCCACACTCTCCCCGGCGGCGCACAGCTCATCGGGTATCTGCGCGATAGGACCGTCGAGATGCCTGCCTTCAACACCCGCCCGGCCATTCTCATCCTGCCGGGCGGCGGCTACGCCTGGTGCAGCAGGCGCGAGGCCGACCCCGTTGCCATGCAGTTCCTGCAGGCTGGCTACAACGTCTTTACCCTCTATTACACCTGCAGAAGTGACGAGACCGTGCCCGCGCTGCGTTGGCAGCCGCTGATCAATGCTGCCGGGGCAATCCTGCATATCCGCCGCAATGCAGAGCAGTTCGGCATCGACCCGGCGAAAATCGCCATCTGCGGCTTCTCGGCGGGCGGCCATCTGGCGGCGTCCACGGCCATCCTGTGGGACGTCGAGCCTGTGCAGACCGCCCTTGGCATTCACGGCACCGAGGCCCGCCCCGATGCCGTTGTGCTGGGCTATCCGGTCATCACGGCGGGGGAATACCGCCACGACGGCTCCATTGTCAACCTCTGCGGCGATGACGCCGACCTGCGCGCCACAATGAGCCTGGAAAACCAGGTCCGCGACGGTCTGCCGCCCTTCTTCGTCTGGCATACGGTGGAGGACCCGTCCGTCCCCGTGCAGAACTCTTTGATGCTTGCCGGTGCGCTGACAGCCCATAAGGTCCCGCTGGAGCTGCATCTTTTCGCCCACGACGGCCACGGCACAAGTACCTGCACGCGGGAGGTCAACACCCCCAACAAGCACAACAGCGCCTGGGTGGCCCTCTGCACGGACTGGCTGGCAGAAACCTTTGATTTTCACCTGTGACAGGAGATGACAAAGCATGAAAATCATGTTTTACGCGCTGCGCCCCTTTGATGAGCAGCAATACTGCGAGCCCTACAAAGCCCGCTACGGAATCGACTACACCGGCACGCCCGACGTGCCGCGCCCGGATAACCTGCATCTGGCCGAGGGCTGCGACGCCGTCAGCACGAACCCCTGCGAGATACGCCCTGAATATTTGCAGACATGGGCTGAAATGGGCGTCAAATATCTGCCCTGCCGCAGCATCGGCTATGATCATATCCCGCTGGACACCGCCAAAAAGCTGGGTCTGCGCATCAGTCACAGCCACTACCCGCCGGACGGCGTGGCCAACTATACGATCATGCTCATGCTGATGTGTACCCGCCGCATGAACGAAATCATGCTGCGCGCCAACGTGCAGGACTACTCGCTGCCCGGCAAGATGGGCCGCGATATTTCCGGCTGCACGGTGGGCGTCATCGGTACGGGCAAGATCGGCCAGACGGTCATCCGCCACCTGAGCGGCTTCGGCTGCAAGATTTTGGCCTACGACCTCTACCCGAACGACGTGGTCAGGCAGTACGCCGACTACGTCACGCTGGACGAGCTTTACGCGCAAAGTGACATTATCACGCTGCACACGAACGCCACGGCGGAGAACCACCACCTCATCAACGCCGGCGCCCTTGCAAAAATGAAAGACGGCGTGCTGCTCGTCAACACGGCGCGGGGCACGCTCATTGACCCCGATGCGCTGATCGCCGGGCTGGAAAGCGGCAAGATCGGCGGCGCGGGCCTCGACGTCATTGAGGATGAGACCGGTATTTACTATTACAACCGCATGGGGCAGGCCATCCCGAACCGCGAACTGAACCTGCTGCGCAGCTATCCCAATGTCATCGTCAGTCCGCACACGGCGTTTTACACCGACGTCAATGTCGCCAGCATGGTACAGAGCCCGTTTGAGGCGCTGGACGCCTACGCCCACGGCCAGCCCTACGCCGGTGAGGTGCAGCTGTGATGCCAGCCGTTGAGCCGGGCCGCTGCGGCGAACACTGGGACGACTGCCCGCGGCTGGCGGCAGGGGACCGCTTTGACTTTGCCTGTGCGGGCTGCGGCGACTGCTGCCGCCAGAGGCGCGATCTGGTGCTGTCGGGGTATGACCTCTACCGCATTGCAAGGCGGCTTAGCTTGCCGCCCCGTATCGTGGCGGCGGCGTTCTGCAAAAGCTACCTTGCGCCTGAAAGCTGCCTGCCCGCCCTGCGCCTGACGCCGGACCCCAAAACCGGCAACTGCCGCTTTTTTGAGGGCAGCGCCTGCACCATCCACGCCGCGCGCCCGCTGGCCTGTGCGCTCTACCCGCTGGGGCAGAGCATCGACACGGTGACAGCTCAGATGGAATATTACGTCCAGACGCCGCTTTGCGGTGCACGGGCAGGGGAGGCACGGACGCTGCAGGACTATCTGCAGGATTCCGCCGTGCTGGACCGCGCGGGGGTGGATGCCCGCTGGGCCATCGTCTGCACGCAGCTTTCCCACCGGTTACAGGCCGCGGGCGGTGCGGAAAACCCCCGCTTCTCCGCCGCTGTCAGGCGTATGGAGCGTGCCCTCTACTACGACTACGAGCTCGGCGACGACTTCTACCCGCAGTTTTGTCAAAACATAGAAATTTTAATGCCGCTTTTGGACAGGATGCTGTAAAAAACAGCTTTGTAGGGAGCGGTCTTGACCGCTCCGTGCAGCTCTGCGGCAGAATCCAACGCCCTGGAGGGGTCAAGACCCCTCCCTACAAAATTTCCCGTAAATTGTCGGATGCGGGTAAACGGACAGCTTGTAAGGGAGACATTCCTGCCTCCCGTGCACCTTCCCACCGCCGCCAACGCCCCGGGAGAGACAAATCCCTCCCCTACAAAACAACAAAAGCGCTGTGACCTTTTCAAACAGTCACAGCGCTTTTCCTATATTGCTTTGTAGGGGCCGCACATGTGCGGCCCGCAGCCTGAAGATAACCGCCCATCTGCGGGAAAGCCGCGGGCCGGGCATGCCCGGCCCCTACGTGTAAATCAGCAGATAAAGAATCCGCCTCTGCCGCAGCAGCACCAGCTCAAAATATTGCACACCAATAAATACATCCAGAACGACAGACAAAAAGCCCCCGGGCTGCCGCTGGGCTGGGCGTAGGGCTGCTGGTAGCTTGTGTAGCTGCGGCCCGGGCTTTGCAGCTGATCCAGCAGGTTTTGATAAGCGTAGTTGTTCGGCTCCATCGAGACCGCCGTCCGGGCCTCCTCCTGCGCGCGGATGTTGTTGCCAAGCCCCTGATTGGCCAGCGCGGCGTAGTAGTGCCACTGGGCCGTGCGGTTGGCAGTGGGGATGCCGTTCAGCGTGTTCATGGCCTCCTCATAGAAGCCGCTGCGGATGTAGTTTGCCGCGGCACGCAGCTCTGGGTCACCGGCAGCGCTGCCGTAGCTCTGCCGCCCGGACGAGCCGCTTGTGCTGTAATACCCAAACCCGAACGGTCCAAAGCCAAACCCGGCCCCGCTGAACGGGTCCTGATACTGCTGGCTGTAGCCGCTCTGGCTGCTGCCATAGCGCTGCCCGCCAGCACTGTAAGATGCCCCGCCGCCCTGCTTGATGCGCATGATCTCGCTGTAAGCGGCCTGTACCTCTTTAAAGTGCTCCTCCGCCGACGGGTCATCGGGGTGCAGGTCGGGGTGGTACTCCTTGCATTTTTTGCGGTAGGCTTTTTTAATCGTTTCGTCGTCAGCACTGGGGGTGATGCCCAATACACTGTATGGATCAGTCATGGCGCCTTGCCTCCCTGTGCTTGCGTACCAGCGCGTATTTGCTCCATACGCCGGAATAGATCGTGTTGTACAATAGCTTCCCCTCCGGGGTGTCCTTTAAAATCGGCAGCATCTCAAACTGCTGTGCGCAGCGGCCCATCTGCTGGGTCAAAAGCTCGTGGCAGCGCTGCTCATAGGCGGCGGGCGGCAGCTCGTCCGCCAGCTGCTGCAGGGCGTTGAACTGCCCGCGGCGGCTGTCCTTTTCCAGATCGTCGTAGGCGTCCATCAGGTAGATGAACGCCCCCAGCCCATTGCCCATGCCGCGCAGCGCCGGGGCCCAGATGTCGTCGCGGCAGGCGAACACCTCGCCCAGCAGTGCGCCAAAGGCGTTGCACAGCGCGTCCAAATCGTGGCTGCCGGCGCTTTCCAGCGCGTTCAGCCTGTCCAGCTGTGCGGCCATGGTCTGCAGCTGGCGCGGCCAGCGCTCCCGCAGGGCGGGCAGGCTTGGCTCCAGCTTTTGCGCCTGCGTCAGACTGGCGCGGCGGTGATCGTCCTGCCAGTCATCGAGAAAGTTGTAGTACGCCAGCGCGGCGGTCATGTCGGCGGCGTAGTCTAGCAGTTCGTTGTCCGCGCGGGGGCGCTTTTTCAGTGGGTGGGGCACGCAGCGGCCCTCGGAAAAGGCTGTGGGCGTGTCATACAGTGCTGTCAGCAGAATGGCGACAAACGCCATGTCATAGCTTAATGCCAACTGTCCGGTGCGTCCGTAGCGGCGGCCCAGCGTCCGGCACAGCCCGCAGTAGTAAGCCTGGTAGCGGTCCATCTCGGCGTCTGCCAGGCCCTTACGGTAAAGCGTAACATATCCGAACATCGCGCGTCAACTCTTTTTGATGAACTGATGGCCGCACTTCGGGCAGGTGATGCTGATCTTGCCGCGCCCGCGGGGCACGCGCAGCTGCTGGCCGCACTGGGGGCAGCGGTAATAGTGATAGTCCTTGCGCTGCTTGAACCGCACATGCTGCTTGCCAAACCAGGTGGTAACGCGGTTCTGGTAGGAGAGATATTTGAGGTTTTCACTGTACCGCTTGCGGGTGTTGCGGCTCAAAATGCGGAAATAGCTGTAGACGATGGCCGCCAGCCCCAGCCAGTACAGCACCGGCGACACCCACGCGCCGATGACAATAAGGATAAGCGACGAAATACACAGGAAACCGCCGAACTGGTCGAACCCATATCGGCCCGCCATAAACCGCTGAAACCAGCCTTTCATGTAAAAACCACCTTTTCGCGGCAAAGCCGCATTGTTTTCATCGTACTATTATGGCACACAAATATGGGCAAATCGTGAACAAGCGGGGAATAGAGTTTGAACAAAAGCGGGTTTAAAGTGAATCAGAGAAATAATCACTGTCAATGCGCTTGATTTGGTACACCTTCTGCACAGACACGCCCAAGCCGCACTCAATCATCAAGGAAGTGAGCTTTTGCCCGTCGACTAGAATAATATGCTGTGCATCGGCGTACTCTTTGGCTCCCTTGGAAAATTTAGCAGTTGTAATGAAAAGCCCTTTTTCCACACGGGGCGGGCCCATCATGGCACCGAAAAATTTTTGAATCTCCGGCTTGCCGATGGTAACATCGGGGTTCCAACGTTTAGCCTGGATGTAAATCAGATTGAAGCCGAGTTTGTCCTCATGTATAACACCGTCAATGCCGTCGTCACCACTGGACTTTGTCTTGAAGCCATCGCCGTAATCCATGGCTTTCATCAAGTCAACGACCAGTTGCTCAAAAAATACAGGCGTCTGCTGCATGATTTCGGCAAGCAGGTCATCAGCCAGAGTATCATTGATTGTTTTGTGAAGGGCATCCATCTGCTCTTCGGGAGTTTGCGTATCAGATGGTGTGATGCTTGCAGTGTCGTTTGCGGTATCTACATCGTCAGTCCTGTTTACGAACGCAGCGAAAGATGGATAATTGCTCTCCAAAAATTCGTTTGTGATGGCGACGTCACTGTGAAGAAGTGTGCTCCCGGCTGTAGTGATGATGTAGGTGCCTCGTTTGGGTGAATCTACAAGTCCGGCCTTTTTTAGATAGGTCTTTGCCCAATTCAACCGATTGACAAACGTAGTCTGCCGCTGGCTCGGCAGCTGCTCAGCTAAATCTTCCGGGGAAAGCTGAAGAATATTTGCTACAGTAGAGGCAACTTCTTTAGCAGTATGAATTTTTCCATCGCTGATTGCGGTAAGGAAGGGGTCATATAGTTCGTTGTACTTAGGTATCGCCATTTTACATCTCCACTTCTTTTATCCGCGCGTCAGCTTCACCACGCACTCGACGTGCTTCGTCCGCGGGAACAGATCCACCGGCTGGACCTCCACGGCTTTATACCCGTGCTCGGTCAGCCACTTGGCATCCCTTGCCGCTGTTGCGGCGTTGCAGCTGACCATGACCACGGTCCGCGGGGCCATCTCGGCAATGGCGGTCAGGGTCGCCTCGTCGCAGCCCTTGCGGGGCGGGTCTACGACGATCACGTCGGGACGCGCACCCTCGGCGGCGAGCTGGGCGGCGGCTGCACCGGCATCCTGACAGCGGAAGTCCGCTCTGTCCGCGTCCAGTCCCAGCCGCGCGGCGGTCTCCTTCGCGCCCTCGACAGCCTGCGGCACGACCTCAACGCCGACTAAGCGCTTGCAGTCCGCTAGCATCGAAAGCCCAATCGTGCCCATGCCGCAGTACAGGTCCAGCAAAAAATCGTCCGGCTTCAGCCCGGCGTACTCCCGCGCCTTGGCGTAGAGCACCTCGGCGGCGGGGGTGTTGACCTGGTAAAATTCATGCACACCCATCCGCAGCGGCACACCGGCCAGCGTGTCCTCAATGACGCCGGGGCCCAGCACGGTGCGGGTCCTGCGGCCTAAAATCACGTTCGTCCGCTCACTGTTGCGGTTGACCAAAATTGTCGTTAAGGCAAACTCTTTTTGCAGTGTGGCGCAAATTTCCGCCTCGTTCGGCAGACCGTTGCCGTTTACCACAAAGCACAAAAGCCGCTGCCCGCTGTGCCAGCCCTGACGCATGTACAAATGGCGCACGCGGCCCGTGTGGGTCTCCTCGTTGTAGGCAGTGATACCGTTCTCCTCCAGCAGCGCACAGGCGCGGGCGGCCAGCTCGTTCATCCACGCGGGCTGCAGCTTGCAGTCGGTGCAGGCCACAATGCGGTGGCTGCGCCCGGCAAAAAAGCCGGTCACAATATGCCCGTTCTCGTCGGTGCCCACGGGCAGCTGGACTTTGTTGCGGTAGCGGTCCGTGTCGGGTGCGCCCAGCACGTCCGGCACCGGTACG
>ULWS01011029.1_pt1 | contig 13670 bp, 8 predicted proteins | sample 1960591 | NCBI WGS metagenome assembly ULWS01 (sample SAMEA4835818, study PRJEB28245) | human gut metagenome | biome: gut microbiome; material: fecal sample | place: Denmark | collected 2008
GCTACTGGCTTTGTGAGAAATTCAACGGTCATTTTCTGGGTCTGCACGGACATTACGCCAAATACAATGTGGGTGGAATGTCATTTTTGAGTGATAACATGGAACGTCATCGTTATCAGGGACATTTGTGGGGCGGTGGAATATCCTATGGTTATCAGTGGTTGCTCGGTAGCCGCTGGAGTATGGAGGCTGTACTTGGAGTCGGATATGCGCGGCTGGATCATTCTAAATATCCCTGCGCCACATGCGGGAGCCTGCAGAAGAGCGAGAAGAAGAACTATTTCGGCCCAACAAAGGCTGCAATCAATATCATATACATTATAAAATAAGAGAACGATGAGGAAGAATTATATATTATATATGGTGATGGTGGCGTTTGCCACAGTCTCTGCCCGGGCGCAGGAAATAAGCATAGCAAACACCACCGCCCGGAAAGTGAGTGACGACAAGGTAGAAGTCTCTTTCCGTATGGATTGCAGCGGGTTACAGCTTTCCACCCGCCGGCAGCTTACCGTCACTCCGATCATCGTCAACTACGCGGATTCCGATTCCCTATCCGGCATGCCCCGTTCACTGGCACTTCCGTCCGTCCGCATTGCGGGCAAAAACCGCTACCGAATGAACGAACGTCGTAAAAAACTGTACGGCAGTATGACCGGTGAGACTCCTTATATGTTCCGCTTCAGCAAAAAGCGCCGCCCGATGATTGAGTACAGCGAGACGGTTCCCGCGGAGAAATGGATGTCCGGGGCATGTGTCGAGGTACGCCGCGAATGGCAGGGATGTGCCGGATGTGGTGAGGTGCTGGCCGATGTCTTTCTGGCCGATGTTCCTCTATTCAAGGAAGAAAAAGATACGGTGGAACGTCCCCACCTGGAACTCATGGTGGCGGAAGCAGTAGAGAAACACCGTTCCTTCACTCGAAGCGCTTACCTGAACTTTAAGGCGGGACAGTCCGTATTGCTTGCCGACTACATGAACAACCCGTCCGAACTAGCGAGGATCTATTCTTCGATAGACTCTATCCGCAATGACGAAATCTACCGCATTGATGAAATCAGCATTGTGGGTTATTCTTCGCCCGAAGGCAGCTACGTGTCCAATGCGCGTCTTTCCGAACAGCGTGCCCGGGCATTGGAGCGCAACTTGAAGCAGGCTTATAAACTGGACGACCGCACGCTCCGCTGCAGTTCGGTGGCGGAAAATTGGGAAGGGCTTGCCGCATGGCTCGAGGAATACCGTCCTTTCTATATGCAGCGGGTGCTCGATATCATCGAACAGACCCCCAATCCCGATGCCCGCGACGCGAAGATAAGGGCTATCGACGGCGGGAAAATCTATAACGCCCTGTTGAGCGAAGTCTATCCCGGTCTGCGCCAGGTGAAATATACGGTCAACTATGTGATCATCCCTTTCACCGTGGAGCAGGGGCGTGAAATCATCCGTACGCGTCCCGACAAGATGAACCATAACGAGATGTACCGCGTGGCGGAAAGCTACGGCAAAGGTTCGGAAGAGTATTACCGGATTATCCGCATGATAGCGGAACGTTTTCCCGATGACAGGATAGCTATCAACAACGCCGCTATCGTGGCATGGGAAATGGGAGATTACGGTGCGATGCGGATGTACTTGAAACGTTTGGAAGATTTGAAGGCTGAATGATACAACCTGAAACTTATATTTGATAATTAACATTTTAGTATTAATTAAATTTTTAGAATTATGAAATTAGACAAAATCTTTGCAGCGCTGTTTATTGGTTTGGCGATGACAGCATGTAGTAATGATGATGAAATGACGACAGGCGGACAAGGCCAGTCGCCGGTAACAGGCGGAACGGCGTATATGTCCGTATCCTTGAACATGCCGAAAAACACGGGTACTCGTGCTCCGGGACTAGACTATGGTTCACCGGAAGAGCAGAAAGTGAACACAGTGATGATTGTGTTGTTCGACGCAAGCGACATTTGTGTGGAAACAAAAACATTGGCAACTAGTGAATATAAGTTGACGGTGGGCAGTACTGCAAGCGCTGACGGAGAAGCTTTTCAGGTTCCTGCTACTACGAAAAAAGCATTGGTGGTTATCAACCCGAATACCAATTTTAAGAACCGTTGTGTGGTTTCCGCCGGTTGGGCAGCAATTAACGCAGCTTTGGCAACGTCTGTAGAGGACGTGATTGGAACAACAAAGGACAACTTCATGATGATTAACGCCGGCGATGCTACAACACATAAAGCATTGATAGACGTTTCTTCATATATCAAGACGGTTGGCGCAGCGGGTTATGCTAACGCTACTGATGCGCAGGTTGCTGCTAAAACTAGCCCTGCGACTATTAACGTAGAACGCGTAGTGGCAAAGGTTTCTTTGAATTTGAATGGTGGCGGTGTAGAGATTAAAGCTCCGGGTGCAACCTGTACGTTCGGTAACTGGGCGTTGAATGTTACCAACAAGGATATGTTCCCTTTCTCTGAAATTGTGGAACCAGTTGCCGGTAGTGACATGAGCGTCAATTATAGAAAAGATAATAACTACGATGCGGGATCGTTCAACAAGTCAAAATTCAACTATCTGGATGCTGCTGTTAGTTTCTCCAACATGACCGAAGCTTTGTACTGTCTGGAGAATACAATGGATGCTGCCGAACAGAAAGAGGCGCAGACTACTTCCGCAGTGGTTTCCGCAGTGTACACCCCGGCAGGTTATGACGCAAATAAGAGCTGGTTCCGCCTTCTGGGTACCAGTTACAAAACATTGGCTGATTTACAGGCTCTATATACAACAGCGAAGACTGCTGTTACCGACGGATCGGCATCAGATTTGCAAAAACAGCAGAAAACCCTTTGCGACGAGTTTTATGTACGTATAGCCGCTATGGCTACTGCCCAAAGTAAAACTTGGAATGCTTTCGATTTCGCTTCTCTTGATATTGATGAGATGAATGCTATCGATAATGGCGGCGAGGCTTCCAAGCCTGCAGTTATAACCACAACAACTCCTAATACTGTACAAGACCTGGGTGTTGAGTACTTCCAGAAAGGAGCTTGCTATTACAGCATTCTGATTCGTCACGACGACGCTGTTACCGGTACAATGGAACTGGGTAAGTACGGTGTGGTACGTAACAACTGGTATACCTTGACAATCAACAGCGTTAAGCAACCGGGTACTCCGTGGATTCCTGATCCTACTAATCCTATTGACCCGACTGATCCGGGTGAAGACAATGACGAAGCCGAATCATTCCTTGCAGTAGGTATCACTGTCAACGGGTGGACGACTTGGAGTCAAGGCGTAGAACTTTGATGAAGTGAAAATAGAAAGTTGACTATTAAAAATTAGATAATGGAAGAAGGCGCTGATGAAGGCGTAGGGCATGAGGCAGTGCCTTCTTCCTTTTAATAATTTGTGACCTGCCGCATCATTAACTTTGACCTGAAACTGATAACTTGACAACATACTACTTACAACTTGACAACATACAACTGGTAAGAACCTGTCTGCGGAGGCATACATCCGTGAACGGCGACCGCCTTTCGAGGACCGGTGGCTGTAGACAACACCGACAGGCTTCGGGCTTGTCCACTAAAATAGATTATCCGGAGAAAAACAAGGACTGTTTTTCCACACTATATATAAAAAGTAAGAAAATAAATAAGAACCATTGATATGAAACAGATAATGAAAATAAAGGATATCGTCCGGAGGCTGGGATGCGGCATCTGCCTTGCACTGCTGCTGACGCACTTTTCCTGCGATTCCATTCATGAGACGTTGCCCGAATGCCGGCTGTATGTCGACTTCCAGTATGACTACAACATGGAGTTTGCCGATGTCTTCGCCGGCCGGGTAGACCGGATTGACGTATTCATATTCGATAAGGACGGCAAGTTCATCCTGCAGAAAACCGAACAAGGCGAACGCCTTGCAGCAGCCAACTACCGGATGCCGCTGGAGCTTCCTTTGGGAGAATACCGGATATCCGCCTGGGGAGGCATGAGTGATGATTTTGAAATGCCCCGTCTTGTGGTGGGGCAGTCCACGCCGGAGGACCTGACCGTGAAGATGAAGCGGGAAGCAACCTTGATATACAATAAGGAGCTGCACCCCCTCTGGTACGGAGAACCGATAATGATAAACTTCACCGGACGAGGAGAACAGACGGAGACCGTCCGCCTGGTGAAAGACACGAACAAGTTCCGCTTCATCCTGCAAAACCTGGGTCCCGGCCTGGCGCTGGATCCCGCCGACTGTCTGTTTGAAATCCATGCGGACAACGGCCACTGCGACTGGGACAACAGCCTGCTGGCGGACGACGTCATCAGCTACCAGCCTTATTATCTGGAGAACGTGGACGACATAGGGCTCGTGGTGGAGATGAACACGATGCGCCTGTTGGAAAACAAGAAAGTCTATTTCACGCTCACACGCAAGTCCAACGGCGAGCAGCTATTTAAGGTTGACTTGATTCCCTACTTGCTGCTGACCAAAATGGAGGGACACAACATCCCCGCGCAGGAATACCTCGACCGGCAGAGCGAGTACGCGCTCGTGTTCTTCTATAATTCGGAACTGATCAGCTTCCTTGCTGCAAAGATTGTGATAAACGGCTGGACAATCTGGCTGAAGAACGAAGACCTTTAAGGGAATAAAGAAGAGGATATTGGAGCTTTGATGGTAGGTAATAACCTAATAAGTATATGTACATTTATGAGATATAAGGAAAAATATAATTGGTTGTTGTTGCTGTTCGCAGCGATCTGCTGCTGCGCCTGCACGGCGGAGCGCGAGCCGACTGACGGTGACACACCGGCAGGGACGAGGTTGGAAGTTCCGATGAGTGTGCATCTCGGCGTGCAGGGAGCAGCAACCGATCCCGAGCAAATCAATACGTCAGAGGCCGCTATCCGCCGCCTGCGCCTGTATGTGTTCGACGGCAATGTGCTGGACAAGATGTATTATTGGGACAACATCAATACAGTGGAGACTTATACTACTCCGACATTTATGGTAAAGGCCGGAACGGGTAAAAGTGTTTATGTCATTGTCAACGAACCGGAAGATGCGGCTACACGGGAACAGCTGGAAGCGGTGACTCATCCGGTTTATTTGTCGGAAATAAAATACAGTCTTTCTGCTATGGGGCTGACGGGCAATGTACTAAGCAACGATGGGACTTATAGGTATAATTATCTGCCGATGTATGGAGAACGAGGCGGGGTGGATGCGTTGCCTTCCTCTACTGCTACCTCACCGCAGCGGTTGGAGATTAGCGTGGATCGTGCTGTGGCGAGAGTGGATGTGTATGTGCGGAAAGACTATAAAGACTATGCGAATGGAGTGACTGATGATTTTGTGTTAGAATTTATACGAACTTCTGATCACTTAGATACAGGGTTTATCTCTTCTCATTCTTTGCTGGAAGCAAATGAAGAGTCGCAGGGCTATGGTGATAAGTATTATGGGGAATCTATTCAGGAGACGGAAAAAAGAATGTACTCTTTTTATGTTCCCGAATTGGATTGTAGAGACAAGAAAGTGAAGATCACTTTAGAGTTTGTCATTAACGAATACACGGGAGAAGGAGGTATACGCAGGAAAGTTACTGTCGAATTAGGAGGAGGTGACGACACATCATCTCCTTTGGAAAAAATAGAGCGCAATCATGTATATAAACTCCATTGTTCTCTGACGAAATTAGCCCGATGGGAAAACACTTTGGAGATAGACGACTGGGAGTATAATCATTTGCAGGCGGTAGAAGTAACTCAAGATGTCCGGGTAACGAACTGTTACGTTGTTCGCCCGGGCGAGACTATTGACATTCCGTTGAAGAATATATATGCGGCATGGGCGAGAGAACTAGGAGGCGGTATTCCGAAAGGACGACATATCGACGCGACATACGTATGGCAGGATGTCCCTTTTCAGACCGTAGCAGATAAAGCTATAATGGGCGGTGGTAAAGACAGAACCACTGATTATATCCGTGTGAAGGGAATAAACGAAGGTAATGCAGTTATTGCCTTGACAGTGGATGACGTTATTTACTGGAGCTGGCATATTTGGGTGACGGATTATGACCCGAACAAACCGGACGGATGGAAGTCCGTAAATGGCAAGATATGGATGGACAGGAATCTGGGAGCCATGTCCGGTGAATATACACCGGACGGGGCTGCAAGAGGACTGATATATCAATGGGGACGTAAAGACCCTTTCCCGGGGACAAAGGGCTTTGGGGATAATACGCCCAAACCTGTGTATGTGTACGATGCCGGTGGTAATCCGGAAAGGTATATAGGTTATATAAGCAAACAAGATGGTTCTAATTTGGAATATTCGTTGCAACATCCTGATCAAATTATATATGCATTGGACGAAAGTGAAGAGAGTGACTGGTATACAATATATACAGAGCGTGCGAATAATCAATTGTGGAGTGGAGATAAGAAAACAATATTCGACCCGTGCCCGGCTGGGTGGCGCGTTCCCGACAATGAAGCGTTTGACCGGGACGGTGATGGTGTGACGGATCTCATTTACAACTATGACAATAGTGTATGGGGAATGTTTTCTACCAATGAAAGGATGTATTTTCCATACACTCCCCGTTACAGGTCGGGCGCTTTCTTTCAAGAGAATCAGGATTATAATGTCATGAATCTGTGGGGGTGCACTTCACGTACACATCCGGGTGAGATCGCGGGATGTTTTGAGAGTGTATCATTAGTGCCCGGGGGAAATATTTCGCTTTCGCACAGCCGTCACAAGGCTGATGCTCTGCCTGTTCGTTGTATCAAAGAAAAATAAAAAAAGAAGTTGATAGTATGAAAAAATATCTGGCATTTATATTATTGTTTTTCGGCATAGGATGTATCTGTTCATGTACGGCTATTGACGAACTGGGAGATACTTCCTGTGTTCCCGAGGGAATGATAAGGGTGGAAGTTCCCCTAAGCATTGCTTCATCTGTGCAAACGACGGAAGGCGTGACAAGAGAAATAGAGGATCGGTGGGAGCCGATAGAAGATTTGGAAGTACAAATGTGGAGGAGAGATATGTATTCCAATTACTATACTGTAAACTTGGACCCTTCTAATCTGACACCTGTTACTGGCGAGAACGGACAGAAACAATATATTCTCAAATTTGACATACCGGAGATTATTCTGCAGAGTGATGATGCTTTTCTGGATAAAACATTCCTGGTAGGAGTACGCGCTAATCTAAACTATTTTTCACCTTACGGCAGTATTAACCCAACTCCACCGGCTTCCAGTCCTGTCTATATGTCTGGTGAGGGAGAATGGCGATGGGATGGGGAAACATTTGTGCAGGATGCCCCAATACGCTTGTATCGTTCCATCTGCAAACTGCGGACTTTAGTACGTACAGTCGACAAGAGTGTGCTGGGAGACTGGGAAGTTTATCCGGAGCTAACAGAAGTCCAGTTGCTGGATGCTCCGCCTTATGCCCGTAAATTTCATTCTGTAATGACTTTTCTTTCGAATTGGAATTGGGACTATGTAGATCCTACAGTGTATGTAGATTATCCGTCAATGGTATTGCGGGATTTTCCCTCTGACCAGATTGTTGACATATACTTAGGTGAACATACAGTGGATAAGGAGCTCTTCCGCGTTTATGAACAATACTTTTTCGAGAACTATCTGGAAGATGTATCGAAATATAAGGCAGGGGTCAATATCACTTCCCTCAAGGTTAAGATACATTTGTTCAATAAAGAAACTGTGGAGAATAAAATTATAGAACGGGTGATTCCTATCAATGACTTCGGCTACGACTGGGGTAATGTGTCTGGGCATGATTGCCGGCTTATGAGAAACACAGCTTATCTATTGGATATACAAGTGCTCTCCCCAGAAGACATAGAAGCCAATCTCCACTTGCAAGACTGGTGGGCTGAAGAGACCGTTGATGGTGACATCCCGGGCGTAAGCTTCACGGTGGACAAGACGGAGGTGCCTGTGATTCCTTACGGTGTAACTGATCCTGCCCCCGCATTTGAGGTTGTTCCTGACGACCCGGCTTTTTTGGATATATCCCTTGTCGACAAGGATTACAAGTCTGTAGACCAGTCAAACGGCTTTGTCTTATGGTACAAACTACCGAAAGACGGAAGTCTGACGAAAGCCCCATTCGATAATCGCATAAGGCTTCACGTTAATATGGGATTGCGAATGTTTTTTACCACTGTGAAGAATGGAAATCCGGGTGGATTCTTCCGGGTGACGTGCGGAAGGTCAACACGCTATATCCCTATCATAACCCCCAAATATGTTCGTACGGATGAAATATTTAATAAGACTATGACTTCCAACTGCTATATAGCGGAGAAAGAGGGAGGTTACAGGTTTGCCGGGACTGTCATGGGAAACGGGGCGGACGGCCTTCCGCCTGCAGTGCAGGCGTCAATGCTGCCATATAACGCGAACGGATATCTGACGGGCGCAGCGCCCAGCCCGGTTATTGCTCCGAAGTCCGCCAAATTGCTTTGGCAGGATGTAGACGGACTGATTACCCAGGTGGGATTCGATACCAATACTACAAGCCGGGGAGATGTGGTGTTTTATGTCTCGGGTACAAAGGGACCGGGCAACGCGGTTATTTCTGTTTATGACAAGGCCGACCCGAATGACCCCGCTGCAAAGGTGCTTTGGAGCTGGCATATCTGGTGCGCGCCGCGTCCGGAGGAAATGTCTACCAGCGGTTCGGCGGCAGCTGACGACGACGGCAAACGTATCTATACATTTATGGACCGCAATCTCGGCGCCACCACTGCGGACGGGAGTAGCAATAAAGCAGAAGGACTGCTTTATAGGTACGGACGTAGTGTCCCCATGATACATTTCGCTAGTAAATGGGGTTCATATAAGCGGATTTACAATATTCTGGGTGAGGATATAACGAGCCTGATAGTTTGGGGAGAAGGACCGGGCGGTAACTATACGGGACGGAACTGGGACAATATTCTCTTTCCGTTGAACTACTATACGGCTGCCAGATCCAACCTCGAATCGGGTATGTGGGGGGAAGGTGCCGTAAGTGAGGTCGGCACCTTCAATGATAAAACAATTTACGACCCGTGTCCACCTGGATATAAGGTTCCTACCTACAGGGCTTTTGAGGCGTTGAATGAATTGTATTATAGCCAGAATAAATTCCGGCAGGAGAGTTCCGGAATCTATTTTACGGGCTTGAAGGGAGGAACGCTATGTTTCCCATGGGTGGATTATTTTTGGGGAGAACCGGGTACAGCAGGACAATGGTATGATACACGCGGCAAGTCTTTGACGTATTATTCGGCTACTATTGATGGGGTTTCCGATAATACTTATCCTGGTGGTATCTATACGTTTTACTATCTCTGGCAAAGCGATCCGGGATCTAGGAGTATGCTCGAAGTGATAATAGATTCAACGACTCTTCTCCCTGTTCGCTGTGTCCGGGAGCGGGAGAAGGAATAACCTGTACGGATTGGGATATAACCAGTATGAATCAAAATATAAAGAGTTAAAAACAACCAAGAATAAGTCATTATGAATAACAAATTTATCTATACTTTATATTGTGCCGTTTGGTTGGTGTGCGGCAGCCTGATTGTGCAGGGCTGCACGGACGAAGAAAACGTCGGCGCTACTCCTGATGAGGGAACCCTGTTGCGACTCTCCATAGCGGACCTGGAAGAGGTGCAGGTACGGGGGCTGGCAGGAGAATCGTCCGCCGAATATAGGACGGAATGTTACGACATATTCGTTTACCGGGGGACGGACTGGGAAGCGACTCCATACTATCATTCGCATAGGGAGAAGTATGAGGAATACGTGCCGGGAATGTATGGCGACGGTTCTTCTTCTCCTGTTATCGACCTGGGGATAGCACCGCAAGACGGCGACCGCATTTATGTGTTCATAAATTGTCAGTGGGTCGATTACGTTGACGGCAACACACCCGAAAATGTATATTCTTACGAGAGTGATAAACTATCATTATTGAAAGCGCGTGTGGTACAGCTTCCTGATTGTAAGGCTTTTAGTGGATACATCGATTGGAAAAACGGGCAGGATAATTTACTCTGCATGGAACGTCTGACAGCTAAGGTAAGGGTGAAGATAACTACACTGCACACTGACAAGACGTATGGAGGATTGATGATTTGCAATGCGCCGAATTATACATTGGCTTCGAACAAGGCCGTCGGACAGTTCTATGAGGAAACCGGCGAACTGATAGGAGTTCCGTTTAAGTGTGGACCGGAGATATCGTCCGGCTGGTACGATGAACAGCCGGGAGTGGATATACCGGAATACGGGTGCTCTAAACACACCGCCCTATCGGGAGGAAGGAGCCTTGACCCGAAAGTGTTCGACCCGCAGCGTATGGCCGTGATACTGGTACTCAACGAAGAGCAAGACGGAAATCTAAAACGTTCTTACTATCGGTTAGACTTTATAAATGGTAAGACCTTAGGTGAATATCGTGATGTCATACGCGGATGCCGCTACACGTTTCTCATCACGAAAATCTACTCCGAAGGCTATGCTACCCTTGAAGAGGCAATATATATGCCGGCCAGTAATCTGGAATATACGATTACGGTAAACAATGACTGGACGGAGAGTTTTGAATATAACGGGCAATGGCAGTTGAATATCGACCGGGAAGTTACCGAACTGCTGCCGAACATTATGGATCCTGCTCCTGTTGCGAAGGTGGAACTACAGAATAACGACGCCGGCACAGTTGATTTTACAAAATTAACAAGCCGCCAAGTGAGTCTGGTTTCTTCAGATAAAGGGGAAGTGCTGGATGAAGACATTTTGGGTGCTCCCGTACCTATCCAGCTATGGTGTTACAATTCCACGACGGGGCAGACCGTGAAAGCACCCGGCAATGTGGCGGATGCCTCTATGCTGACAGGGACTTCGTGGGTGTTCTGCTGTACGACCGATGCGGATTTTGTTTTTAGTGGTCTTGCAAGGTGTTGGCTGAAGATAGTCATGGGAAACATAGTGAAATATATTCGGATAGACTGCCTTTCGTTGAGCGATAGGTTTACGGAAGAGTTTACGGAACTGGATAAATCTGACGGAGGCACAGCCAACTGTTATATTGTCTCCCCCTTGGGCGGAACGTATTCGTTCGACGCCACCGTTATGGGAAATGGTGTCAAGGGAATTACGGTCGCAAATACTTTCCAGAGCGCGAAAGGCTCGGCCTACCTGACACCGGGCAATGTGGCGGATGTCACTATCGCCCCGCAGTCGGCGAAACTGCTCTGGCAGGACAAGAAGGGGTTGATTTCGCAGGTGGCCTACCACGATGGCAGGGTGGAGTTCATTGTTTCCGATACCGGACAGGCGGGAAATGCCGTTATTGCGGTGTATGACAAGCCCGATCCTAATGCCGGGGATGCGATGGTACTTTGGAGCTGGCATATCTGGTGCGCACCGCGTCCTGTGGATATACCTGTGAAACCGGAGGCAGGTGCGGAACTCGCAGTGGGAGAGAAATATATATTTATGGACAGGAATGTGGGAGCGGAGGATTCGAAAGAAGTGGGCATGCATTATCAGTACGGACGTAAGGATCCGTATATTGACTATGAGACTATTGGGCATGAATACATTTATGACCTCTTGGGGAGGGACGTGACGGCACTTCTCAAAACAGTATCTGATCCCCCCGAACAATATGAGAAAATTCGTTTTCCGCTGACATATTATGCTGGCATTCATTCTATGGACGGACCCTCTACGGGTAAAAGTAGTGGATTATGGGGGACTGATAGAACAGCTTATAAGAATGTGATTTCTGATGATGTGAAGACTATTTATGACCCATGCCCACCCGGTTATAAAGTACCGGATATGCGTCCGTATAAAGTCGTAAGGGATAAGTTCTTTCTAACCGGGAAGTATGATTTTAAAGTTTCTAATTCTTTTGTTAGTTTTGTTAGTTTTCAAACTTCTCCAAGAACACTATATTTTCCTAATGGAGGTAGATACTATGTGGGAGAACGTGGTGGCTCTATACTTTATGCCTGGACTACTGGTGTAGTTACCCCTAATAAAAGCCATATAGTTTTTACGTGTACTTATAATGATTCCAAGAAGGAATTTGACGTATACAATATGAATGCAGGGATAGCTGATGAGAGCTTTACACAAGTCCGTTGCATAAGTGAATGATAAAATGACAAACATCTGTAAACGATATAACTGACTATATAAACAAATAACGAAAAAATGAACAAATCAGAATTAATCAAAGAGGCAGCTTTGAAAGGTGATTTAACTATTAAAGAAGCTGCGAATGCGTTGGACGTAATCATGGAAACCATTGCGGAAGCTATGCAAAAAGGAGAAAATATCACGTTAGTGGGATTCGGCAGCTTTGTCATCCAGGAACGGAAGGAACGCAACGGGCATAATCCCTCAACAGGCGGTTCAATGGTGATTCCCGCCAAACGGCAGGTGAAATTCCGTCCGGGAAGCAAAATGAGACTGGGGTAAGAAGTAAAATGGGGCTGAAATAAAAGGTTGTCCCAGATTTGAACAAAAAGAATGAAAACGGATTTGTCATACGGATTGTATTTGCTGGCAGGTATTCTGTTTAAGGGGATCTACCTGTTGGCGTTCATGATATGTTTGCTGGTGGCTATGCCATTTTCATTCATTTTATATGTTTCTTCGGCGGCGTTTCGCAGATATGTGGGATAGTGGAACGTGCCGGTATCAGATTTTTATAAAACTAGAAAAAGTATGAAAAAGAAAATTCTTACAGTTGCATTGGTACTATCATCAGTCTGTGCCGTGGCACAGCAAAAGGAAAATCGTGACACGGACGGAAGTATTCTCCGTGGACCGTATGAAACGAATAGTTTCTGGAGTAACTGGTATATCGGTGTAGGTGGTGGAATCAATATCTATGAAGGTGAATTGGATAACAAAACATCGGTGGGCAATCGTATTGCTCCCGCATTAGATGTTTCGTTGGGTAAATGGATTACTCCTTCTTACGGAGTCCGTCTGCAATATTCGGGCCTGAAAGCCAGGGGGCTGACGGACGCAAGTGGGATGTATGCCAAGGGGGTGCATCGCGGTTATTACAAGGAAGAGTTTAATGTTTCCAATCTCCATGCGGACTTTATGTGGAACTGGTCGAACGGTTTCCTCGGATTCAATGAGAAACGTGTGTGGAATGTGATTCCGTTTGTCGGTTTCGGTTGGGCACGTTCGTGGGGAAACAGTACGCATGATAATGAAATGGCTGCTAACATCGGTATTTTGAATACGTTCCGCCTGGGCAAGCGTCTGGACTTGACTCTGGAAGGAAGACAGATGTTTGTGAAAGAGTGTTTTGACGGAACGGTAGGCGGCAGCAAAGGTGAAGGAATGAGTGCTGTGACACTAGGACTAAGCGTGAAGTTGGGCAAGACCCGTTTCGACCGCGTCGAGAAAGTGGCTCCGGCAGATTATTCATCTTACAATGAACGTATCAACGAGCTTCGCGCCAAGAATCATACATTGAGCACTGAAGCACAACGTCTTGCCGCCGAACTGGAAGCTGCCGGAAATCGGAAACCGGAAGTGGTGCATGAATCGAAAGTGACTGCTTCGCCGGTAGCCCTGTTCTTC
>ULWS01019024.1_pt1 | contig 13604 bp, 9 predicted proteins | sample 1960591 | NCBI WGS metagenome assembly ULWS01 (sample SAMEA4835818, study PRJEB28245) | human gut metagenome | biome: gut microbiome; material: fecal sample | place: Denmark | collected 2008
TTGTCTCCAGCGTCTCTTGGGTTCGGCGCGCACTCCGACGCCCTTCCTCCATCCGCTCTGCGGACGGGCGGCGTCTGTCATCCGCTGCCATGCGCTCCTTCTCACTCCGCGCTGCCGGTCTTGCCGGCATCATTTCCCCATCTTCTCTCTTGTCGCGCCCAGTGCCTCGTTTCACCCGTGCGTCTGCCGCCGGTCGTGCATTCGGCGATGACGGACGACGCTTGGACCTCTGTCTGCCTCCGGCTGCCTGCGCTTCCTCTCTCCACTCTTTCCGCTTGAGCAGAAGATTGATCACGATAAAGAACAAGATTACACACGCTACGCCCAGAACCGCAAGCATGACAAAGCGGATATTATAATCCCTGCAAAGTGCGTTGTACTTATCTACAATCTCTTCCACTTGTGCATCATCGTATTTAGTTGCCAGAGACGGGTCTTCAAAATACCGCTGGAAGGTCTTTTCTGCAATATCATACCGATACAGCGACTTCTCGCCGCTCTCATTCATACCATATACGACACAATACTTCTGCTGTTCATCGCTCTTCCACACCCAGCCCTGCACTTTATACGTGCCGTTTAACTGAATGGTCGTCTCCATAAATCCATCCGGAATCTGAACCGACTCATCCGGTGGAAGCACCAGAATCGACTTTGCTGTCACATCGATCGTCACATACGGCGATAACACACCGGATTCCGGTATATAAATATAAAATGCACCATTTCCATCGGCACCCTGCAAATACAAAAGCGTCAGGTCATTGCCATTTCCACACTGGACCTCTGAACCGCCATAAGTACAGGTAGACTGCGTATATCCTTCCGGAAGCAGGGAGGCATCAAATTCCGTCGCCACCGTATAGGAAACGCCGTCTATTTCCACATCCAGCCCGTTTTTCACAACCGGCGTTGTCCCAACTGCCTCTGTTTCAGCCCCTGTCTCCGCCTCTGACGGCACATCGACCGTATCGAGCTTATTGACTGTGATCGTGTAGCTCTTAGTTGTCTGTCCATCCTCCGCCGTCACCTTGCAGACAACGGTATTAGCACCTACCTTTAAGCCGGAATCACCGCTGACAAGGACTTTCGCCTTGCTGTCCTTCGCACTCGCGCTGACCGCCAGCTTATCGACGCTGGCTCCTACCTGCGCCGTATAGGAAGTCACATTTGGCGAAAATGCAGGGGAAAGTGTTCCTGGAGAAATCTTCAAGGACGAAAGCGCCGCTTCCGCCGAGGAGGTTGCCGGTGCTTTTACTTTGACGCTCGCCGTCCCCGTTTTAGAAACTGTGACTGCCTGTGCATCTGAGTCATAGACTTCATAACTTCCCACAGAGATCGAAGTATTTCCCGCCTGCACTGCCTTGAATTTCAGCGTATAGGAAAATGCCTTCGTCGAATTGGAATCCATCGTTCCAACTAGGCGGACGGAACCTGCACCGCCGCTTGCGTTATTTCCGCTCACAAACTCAATGACCGACGGATCATAGGAAAGTACCACGTCGGATGCCCCTAGATTTCCATCCTGAGAGGAGATCTTCACATTGACGCTGAACTCCTGACCCACCGTCGCACTCGGATCGGAAAATGAAATTTTTGCGCTGGATGCATAGGCGCTGATCCCGCCAACCGGCGCCGCCACCGTCAGCATACCTGCCGCAAGTATACCTAATATGATATTTTTAAACCTTTTCATTCAACTGCCCTGTCCTATATTCTTTATTGGTAACGGTCCCATATCTGCACCGTTCCCTTTCTTTACAAATTTTCACGTACCCGCTGCCATCTCTCAAGACCAGCCGCAGGTACGTGAAATATCCCTACAGTCCCAGAATCTTCTTCTGCATCAGAAGAATATCCAAAATATCTACTTTTCCATTTCCATTTAGGTCGGCGCGCGCGATTTCCTCCGCTCTTAACTTTCCAAGTCCCAGTATCGACCGCTGTGCCAGCAGGATATCCATGATGTTCAGCTTACCGTCGCCGTTGACATCCCCGCGCACCGACGATGCCGCATGCGTTCCCGATGTGGACTGGGATGGTGCCGCCGCGCTGGTCGGCGACTGGCTCCCCTGCGGACTGCCGGCGCTCCCGACAGACTCCCCATTTGGCGCAATCAGGGTTCCGGAACTGCCGCTCCCAAATCCATTCACATTCGATCCCGGTGCAGACTGCCCGGAAGGAGAGCTTCCTGAACTGCTTCCCGAAGAGGTCGGACCGACAATCTGCACATCCGAACCGCCGGAGGAAGAATTTCCTGAACTGCTTCCTGAAGACATGCCCGGTCCCGTCGCCGGACCGCTAGAGCTGCTTCCAGAGGAAACGCCGCTTCCAATCGAGCTTGAGTAGGTCGGACCGCCTGACTGGCGCACTACGTGAAGGACGTAATTTCGCAGATTTCCATTTGCCGCTTTGACCGTCACGGTGATCTCATTGACACCGCTCTGCAGATCGACCGTTCCCGTTCCGGCAATCGTTGCCTTGGAATCAATCGCGCTCGCCGCTACCGTCACGCTTGCCACCGACGGATCCACGATCAGATCGTAGGACTCTGTATCTCGGTTAAAGGTCGGTGTCAGTGCAAATCCATCGACACCCAGCGCCGACAGCTTGTTGTTCGGGCTGCCGTCCAGCGTCGGTTTGACGCAGGCGCCCGCCGGCATATTTTTATACACCGGAATCGAGAACTCAAGTGTTGTATTTGCCAATGCCGTGATCTTCGAAAGCGTCAGTCCTTCGGCAGCTGCCGCCTGCACATTCGTCATGTACTGGTGTTTATAAAGGTTGCTGCCCTGCACATTAAATTTCTTTAAGTACAGCGTATCCTGTCCTTTTTTTACATAATTCTCGCCGTAATAAACCGAACCGCCACGGATCGATTTCTCGATGCTGTTCCACGGGCGCAGATAGGTTCCCGACTGGGATGCCCACCAGAGTCCGCGTTCTACCGCACTCATCGAGCCGGACTGATATGCCTCTATATTAAAGAAGTTATAATAACCCTGATAGCCGGACACCGTTCCGGAAATACTGCGTCCGGTTCCCTGGCTGCCCTGTTCCTGCAGAATCATCGATGCCAGAATATATGGATTGACTCCCGATTCGGATGCCGCATTCATGATGATATCTACATAGGAAGTGCCGATTGCAGACTGCTGCGCCACTCCCGTGGAAGTTCCCGAACTGCTGGAAGTGCCACTTCCCGGTGCACTTGTTCTTCCGCTGCTGGTTGAACCAGAAGTTGTTCCAGTTGTGCTGCTTCCCGGTGCGCTTGTACTGCCACTGGTGGTTCCAGCCGTGCTGCTGGTTGTCCCCGATGACTTATTCGATGTGCCGCTGCTGACCGGCGCCGTCTCCCCGTCTGCATTGTTGGAAGAAAATCCATCTCCCGCCATGCCCGGTCCATTGGTCGCTGCCACCCGCTCCGTCTTATGATCGCTGATCGAAGCAATCGGAGACGACAGACCGGCGCTGCTTCCGCTCGAACCTGACGAACTTCCCGGTCCCGTCGCTGAACCGGAAGAAGAGCTTCCTGAACTACTTCCCGTACCGGCCGATACCGACGAGCCGCCCGACACCGTGCCGGAAAGGAAGGTTCCGCTCACCATGTTCTGCAGCCCCGTCTTCGTGTGAAGCGAACTGTCATACGACTGTTTCATGAACTGGTAAATATATTTATCATTTAAGAAATTCCGCGGATCCATATAATAGGCGATAATATCCGAAGACGCCTGTACCCAGGAGCTTCCGTCAAAACCCGGCCAGGTTCCGGTTCCCCAGTCATACGCACCTGTCTCGGTCGATTTCCAGGACGAAATGCTGCTGCTCGCAACCAGGTTCCGCCCGATCACGCTTTCATTTTTCAACGCTGTGTTCCAATCCAGATTTGTCTGGAACGCCGTGAACGTCCAATTCGGATATTGTGCATGCAATTCCCGGAGCCCCTGTTTATAGCTCTCCGGAAATCCCTGCTTTGTCAGATAGCTTTCAAAATCCGAATCCGATTTGATCGCAGTCGGAAACTTTATGTATTTGCTCGAAACATAACCCGTCTGCTCACCGCCGCTTCCGCTATATCGTATCTGATACCATACGACGCCATCCGTTCCCGTCTGCTCACCAAGTACTGTAACTGGTGCGCCCTTGGACAGCTTCGCTAGTGCCTGATACGAAGTGCCCGGACCACTCCGGACATTCAGGTTTGTCGCATTGACCGACGCGGTTCTCTCTTCCGCATAGCTGACGATCCCCAGCAAAGACTCTGCTGCAGTACCTGCCAGCCCTGGGTTGACCGCCATCACAGCACCCAGCAGAAACGCCGCCGCCCGTTTCCCCAATAACTTCCATTTTTTCATCCGTCTATCTCCTCATTCTGCTGCGTTTTCTGCAATTCATCCCCCGCAACGGAATTCTTATTCTGTCTGCCGCCGTATTTCCAGACAGCCGCTCGACTGTTTTCCATCTTTTTCACGTTTTTACAATCGTATCTATTATAATGAAAAAAGACCATATGTGTCAACCTTACCGAAAAAACTTCGCAAAATTTGGGGCCTTTGCGCGAAATTGTAAGATTTCCTTAATTTTTAGAAGCAGTATAAGTTGGCTTTGAAATGTTTTCCGGATATATGATTTTTGAATGCATAGTAGCATAAAAAGGAGTGCCAACCCGGTACACTCTACCGATTCTGGCACTCCTTTTGGCTCAAAATCCTTAAATTCTTTTTAGCTTAGATCTGGTAAGACTCGCTTTTTCTTCCAGCCCAGGTATTGATGCCGTTTCCATCCATCTCCTCAGTGGACACCGGTGCTTTCTTTACTTCCGGTGCAGCCGCTTTCAGGATCTCACGTTTCTCAACCGGCGGTTTCTTTGCCGGACGGGACTCGAAGAACTCTTTTGCCACCTGTGGGAACAGTGCATAAGTCAGGACATCCTCATCCTGCTGCTTCCACTGCTTCATCTCCGCCTCAATCTTCTCAAGCTGCGGCTCGATCAGATCTGCCGGACGACAGGTAATCGGTTTTGCATCGCCGATTGCTTTCTTCTGAACTTCTTTGTCGAACGGCTTTACAGTCTGTCCGAACTCGCCCATCAGAAGTTTCTTGGATTCCTTTGTGAACATCTTGTAGCGCTCGCCCATCAGGACATTTAATACAGCCTGCGTACCAACGATCTGGGAAGACGGAGTAACTAACGGCGGCTCACCGAAGTCTTTGCGGACTCTCGGGATCTCTTTCAGAACATCGTAGTATTTATCCTCTGCGCGCGCTTCTTTCAGCTGGGAAACCAGGTTGGAAAGCATACCGCCCGGGACCTGATAACGCAGGGTATTGATGTCAACGCCCAGAACCTTGGTATTCATCAGACCACTCTTTAACGCTTCCTCACGCATCGGGCGGAAGTAATCTGCGATCTCCGCCAGTTTTTCCTGATCCAGTCCGGTATCATACGGAGTACCTTTGAAGGTCTCAACCATAACCTCGGTCGCCGGCTGGCTCGTTCCCATCGAGAACGGAGACATCGCGGTATCGATCATGTCAGCGCCCGCTTCCACTGCCTTTAGGTACGTCATGGATGCAACGCCGGAGGTGTAATGCGTATGGATATCAATCGGAAGATCAACTGCTTCTTTCAGTGCTTTCACGAGGATCTCTGCATTGTACGGGGTCAGAAGACCTGCCATATCCTTGATACACAGAGAATCAGCGCCCATATCCTCGATTCTCTTTGCAATGTCTTTCCAATAATCCAGTGTATATGCATCACCCAGTGTATAGCTCAGCGCTATCTGTGCGTGTGCTTTTTCTTTGTTGGCTGCCTTTACCGCTGTCTCCAGGTTGCGGATATCATTTAAACAGTCAAAAATACGGATAATATCAATACCATTGGCAACTGATTTCTGTACGAAATATTCTACCACATCATCTGCATAGTGGTTATAACCCAGAATATTCTGTCCGCGAAACAGCATCTGAAGTTTTGTCTTCTTAAAACCATCTCTCAGCTTTCTAAGGCGCTCCCACGGATCTTCCTTCAGGAAACGAAGGCTGGCATCGAATGTCGCACCGCCCCAGCATTCTACTGCATGATATCCAACCTCATCCATCTTTCCGATGATCGGAAGCATCTGCTCCGTTGTCATTCTGGTTGCAATCAGAGACTGGTGCGCGTCACGAAGGACAGTTTCCACGATCTTAACCGGCTTTTTCTTTTCATTTGCCATTCTAAAGATACCTCCCAATACACTTTTATTATGAGTCAACTATCTGCGACCTGGCTGATTAAATAATTCACAGCCATATTTTTATCCATTATACCACAAGTTTCTCGATTTCTGGATAGTTTTTTTAATATAATTTCATAAGTAAATTCTATATCGTGGAAATGTGGGTTGTGATTTTTGCTGATGTCAGGGAGCTTTCCTCTGCGCCGCGTGGGGGCGGCTGGAGGAAAAAAATTTCTTGGTCACTTCTTTCTAGTCCGCAGTGCGGCAGCTCGAAAAAACTTCGTTTTTCCTCGCTGTCGGGCATTCGCCCTATGAAAAAAAGAAGCCGCACACAGCTGCTTTTGTGTAAACACAACGCTTCTGTGTGTCACCTCTTTCTAGTCCGCAGTGCAGCAGCTTGAAAAAACTTCGTTTTTCCTCGCTGTCGGGCATTCGCCCTATGAAAAAAAGAAGCCGCACACAGCTGCTTTTGTGTAAACACAACGCTTCTGTGTGTGGCTTCTTTTTTTCGCACTGCTCTTTGCTTACGCAAGTTTGGACTTAGCCAGCTCTGCCAGTTTTGCGAAACCTTCTGCATCGTTGATAGCCATGTCAGAAAGGATCTTGCGGTTCATCTCAACACCAGCCTGCTTTAAGCCGTACATGAACTTGCTGTAGGACAGACCATTGATACGTGCTGCTGCGTTGATACGAGCGATCCACAGCTGTCTGAACTGTCTCTTTCTCTCTTTACGACCAGCGTAGGAGCTTGTAAGAGCTCTCATTACGGACTGCTTAGCTACACGGTACTGTTTGGAACGTGCGCCTCTGTAACCCTTTGCCAGCTTTAATACTCTATTGTGTTTCTTTTTAGCGTTTAATCCGCCTTTTACTCTTGCCATCGGTTATTTCCTCCTTCTTAATCCTCGAATCTTATAAGTACGGTAAAATCTTCTTCATTACCTTGCTGTTTGTAGCATCAGTAACGATGTCTTTTCTAAGATTTCTTTTTCTCTTTGTAGATTTCTTAGTTAAGATGTGGGATTTGTAAGCTTTATTTCTTACTAACTTTCCGGTTCCGGTTGTTTTAAAACGTTTAGCAGCTGCTCTGCTTGTTTTCATTTTAGGCATGGTGTAGTCCTCCTTAATAATAGTTATGTCCTTATATCTAGCGTTTCGCAGAAAGGAACAGTACAATACTTCTTCCTTCTACTTTTGCCGGTTTATCAACGGCTGCGATATCGGCAAGCTTCTCTGCAAAATCGTCAAGGATATACTTTGTCTTTGACATATGTGCCATCTCACGACCTCTGAAACGAAGTGTAACCTTTACTTTATTGCCTTTTTCCAGGAATTTTCTCGCATTGTTCATCTTGGTATTCAGGTCATTTTCATCGATATTCGGGGAAAGACGAACTTCCTTGATCTCGATTACCTTCTGTTTCTTCTTAGCTTCTTTTTCTTTTCTTGCAAGCTCGTATCTGTATTTACCGTAATCGATAATCTTGCAGACCGGCGGCTTTGCAGTCGGAGCAATCTTTACTAAATCCAGTTCCGCTTCTTTCGCTAACTTGTAAGCATCCTTTGCGGACATGATTCCAAGCTGCTCTCCATTTTCGCCAATCAAACGAACCTCTCTGTCTCTAATCTGTTCGTTAATCATTAACTCGCTAATAGTCGTGCACCCCCATGATATGTGATGATTTTGGTTGATTCAGTGTCAAAAAAAAAATAAGTGAACAGTACAGACCATCCACTTACTCATAATAGGAAATCCAATATAGGAAATTTCTCAAATTTATGAACCCACAGTCACTTGCTCGTGCTGAGGTGAGGTAGATAACCTGCTTTCCTGTCTTCGTGAAGTTGTTTCCTCACAACTTTTGTTAGTATACTATGGTTTCTTTGGAATGTCAACCGGTTTTTTCGAGATTTTTGAGAAGATTTTTGAGAAGATTTACAAATGATTTTTAAATATGGTTCACGCGTTGCGCGAATGACGGCAACGTACGCAAATACATTTACGGACATACTAAAAACTACCGCCGGATATCATTACCTCTGCCCGGTTTTGCTTCCTTCCTGACAGAATTTTCCATATCCGGCGGCATTTTTTATTTCGAATATTTATGCAGTCTTTCTTCTATTAAAAAAGAAAACCGCATCAGTCACCGTTTCTGGAAACTCGAACATTCCGTCTGCATAGAAACTGTCGCATTGCCTCCGGTAATTCCGATGTGTTCCGCGCTGCACCGGCGGTCTGTATTATAAACACAGTTCGTTGCCTCGCACTCTACTTCGAGACGGCTCTCCGGTGTTTTAAAAAGGTTGCGGAATGTGCCGCCTTTCTTCTCGTCGAAGCTGCCACAGCAGGTATCGCATTTATCCTGCGCCGTCTTTCCTTCTACCAGAATGGTATTTTTACAGCAGCAGTTTTCCGCATTGTGCATACATCCGGTTACACTACAATCCAGTTTTGTCATGATTTTTCCTCCTGTTTTCTGACATGCATCACCGAAAGTCTCCTCCGGCATCCAGCCGTCAAACTTTTCAGCGATACACTTTTCAATGTGTCATGGTTTTCGTTGCTGTTCACACATGTATGACCAGTAACGGGATTTTGCCGATACTTCGCATTCCAAATCGGCAAAATCTGCAACCAGAACTGTATCGTACGGAACTTTCAGTTCAGAAAATTCCTGCCTGTGAACAGTTACTGGTTTTTAGATTCAGGAGTAGTATCTGCTTCTTTTTTGGATTTATTCGTGCAAACTAAAACAAACGCATCCATGATTTTATCTCACAGATGCGTCTGCCTGATTTTTTAATTTTTCAAAATTATTTAGCTTCGTCTGCTTTCACAGTCTCACGCAGGTTTTTCTCTTCGATCTCCTTCTGGATAGACTCGATGAAGCTCTCTACACTGCTTGCGCCCTCGTCACCCGCAAAACGGCTGCGGACGGAAACGGTCTTCTCTTCTTCCTCTTTCTGTCCAACAACCAGCATGTACGGGATCTTCTGGGTCTGTGCCTCGCGGATCTTGTAGCCGATCTTCTCGGAACGTGTATCCATCTCTGCACGGATGCCAGCCTCGGTCAGCTTGTCCAGAACTTCCTTGCTGTAATCTGCGTATTTGTCAGAGATCGGAAGAATCTTTACCTGTACCGGTGCCAGCCAGGTTGGGAATGCACCTGCGAAGTGCTCGATCAGGATACCGATGAAACGCTCGATGGAACCAAATACAACACGGTGAATCATGATCGGACGATGTTTCTCGCCGTCTGCTCCGGTGTACTCTAATTCAAATCGCTGTGGAAGCTGGAAGTCAAGCTGGATGGTACCACACTGCCAGGTTCTTCCGATAGAATCTTCCAGATGGAAGTCGATCTTCGGTCCATAGAATGCGCCATCGCCCTCGTTTACCACATACGGCAGTCCCAGCTCTTCCAGAGCGGAACGCAAGCCTTCGGTTGCCATCTCCCAATCTTCATCACTTCCCATGCTGTCTTCCGGACGGGTGGACAGCTCTACGTGATATTTGAACCCAAACAGGGAATATACCTGGTTGATCAGGTGTACAACGCCCTTGATCTCGTCCTTGATCTGCTCCGGTGTCATGAAGATATGTGCATCATCCTGTGTGAAACAGCGTACACGCATCAGACCATGAAGCTGACCAGATTTCTCATGACGATGAACGATACCAAGCTCACCCATACGCAGCGGCAGATCACGGTAGGAACGTGGCTCAGAAGCGTATACTAAAACGCCGCCCGGACAGTTCATTGGTTTAATTGCGTAATCCTCTTCATCGATCACAGTTGTATACATGTTGTTTTTGTAATGATCCCAGTGTCCGGAAGTCTCCCAGAGCTTGCGATTCAGGATGATCGGAGTGGAAATCTCTACATAACCAGCTTTTTTATGGATTTCTCTCCAGTAATCAAGCAGGGTATTTTTCAGTACCATGCCCTTCGGCAGGAAGAACGGGAAACCCGGACCTGCATCGTGCATCATGAACAGGCCAAGTTCTTTGCCCAGTTTACGATGGTCACGTTTCTTTGCCTCTTCCATCATTGTGATGTATGCTTCCAGATCCTCTTTGGTTGCAAATGCGGTCGCATAGATACGGGTCAGCATTTTGTTCTTCTCGCTGCCTCTCCAGTATGCGCCTGCCAGATTCATCAGCTTAAATGCCTTACCAACACCCTTGGTGTTCATCATGTGAGGTCCTGCACATAAGTCAGTAAAATCACCCTGACGGTAGAAGCTAATCTCTGCATCCTCCGGCAGATCCTCGATTAATTCTACCTTGTACGGCTCCTCTTTCTCCTTCATGAACTCGATCGCTTCATTTCTCGGCAGAGTAAAGCGCTCCAGTGGAAGTGCTTCTTTGATGATTTTCTTCATCTCTGCCTCGATCTTCGGCAGATCCTCTGCAGTCAGAGGGGTAGCCGGATCGACATCATAGTAGAAACCGTCTGCGATGGACGGTCCAATCGCAAGTTTTGTCTCCGGGTAAAGGCGTTTTACAGCCTGTGCCATTACATGGCTGGCGGTATGGCGCAGAGCTGCCAGACCTTTCTCATCCTTTGCAGTCAGGATATTTAACTGACAGTCATGGTCGATCACGGTACGGAGATCTTCTTCCTCACCGTCAACCTCACCCAGACATGCCACTCTCGCCAGGCCTTCGCTGATGTCTTTTGCAATGTCGATGATGGACATCGGGCTCGCATATTCTTTGACAGAGCCATCTTTTAATGTGATCTTCATCTTTTTTCTCCTTTTCGTTCTGAAATAATAAAAGCTTCCTGACCAGAAGAACCAAAAAAGTCCCTTAGCCAGATGTTTCTGACTAAGGGACGATAAATCGCGGTTCCACCCTTATTGAATCGATCGTTCGGATCGATTCCACTTCATTCTGATGATAACGGAATCACCGTTCCCGATTAAGGGACATTCAAAGCTGGTATTCAGATTTGTTTTCCTGTCCGACGCTTCCACCCACAGCCACCTGCCTCTGTTATTTCAGGCTTTTCCTGCGACGCCGTTCTCTGTCCAGTTCCACAATCCTACTGGTCTTCTCAACACTTTCTTTATATAGATAAACCCGTTTCTGGTTCATCATTACAGTCTCGATTATATCAGCTGTTTCTATTTTGTCAAGATATTTTTCTCTTGAGTTTTCACTACATTGACAGACCGCCTCTTTCATGGTATGATAATAAGGATCTAAATATAAGGGCCAGTACCGGTTTCGACAGGGATCATGAAGCTGGTGAAGCTATCCGCATGCGATGCGTTAAATGGCAAACTTAAAATTAAACGCTAACAACAAATTAGCATACGCTGCCTAATTTGGCAGTTGTCAGCCTTAGAGCACTCACACTTTAAGAATCTGGCATCGAATATGTGAGAAACGATGACAGGCGGGTTCCGGACTGTCAGGCGTATCAGGAACTACTGAAGTTCTGAGGATGTTCGTTTCCGCAGGATAGAGGGAATGTCAAAGAACGGACTATGATAGTAGAAGAACAGGGAATTGGTTTTTGGACACGGGTTCAACTCCCGTCTGGTCCACTAAAAAGAACTGCCGCCCAGCAAATCATTTGCTGATGCGGCAGTTCTTTTTCTTATCTATTTTTATTCTGCATCTTTTACCGATTCTGGAATATCTCAATAATCGCCTTCACGATCGCCACCAGCACATTCCACATTCGTTTTAACGGACCTTCTTCACTGCTGCCGTCTGCCTCCTGATCGGAGATATCGGTTGATTCATCATCATCGCTGATCTCATCGGTCCGCAGGACGATCTGCACGCTGTTCGGGGACGGATTTTTCGAGGAGGTAAAGGAAATTTTCTCCGCCTCCGGATCTATGTTCAGGAAGTTGTTCTCATCCTCAAACTTATCGATCTGCTCATCGAGCGTACTCTTCATGTCTTCCCCCGCTTCCCGAACCGCCGCAAGCTGATCGATCATGGTCAGGTTCTTATCAAGAATCTTCTCCATGCCCTGCAGCGTTGCCTTGGTTCCGGCATCCAGCGAATCACCTGCCGAAATCAGCGTGTCATTCAAAAGACTGAGCATATCATGTGTGGTATAAAGTGCCCTGGTCAGCCGGTTCATCAGTTCTTCAGAATCAGACAGGGAATCCAGCATCGTCGGCACATATTTATCCGTTGTGTCAATCAGGACCCGCATATCATCCAGCAAATTAATCAGTTCATCGGTCGAACTTCTGAGCGCCGATAAAGTCGAACCCGTCTTGCCAGTAATATCTCCCGCCGTCTTGAACGCACCATTCACTTTATTCACAATCGTTTTCGCAGTTTTCTGCGCCTGCTCCACTTTCTGGAAAATGCCCTTCGTCTCTTCCACCAGACTTGCAGCATCCGCAGAATAAGTAGTCGCTGACAGAGACTCCAGCGCCTCCTCTACATCATCTTCTGCATTGCCAATCTCATCTTCCCAGCTCGCATCATTGACACCGCCGCTTCCCGGCTCGCCGGACGGTCCGGCTGTCAGGGCTCCCGCAGAAACCTCGGTTCCAAATGCATTCACCGCTGCATCCTGACCCGAGGAGTTGTCTTCCGAAGCGGAACCCGAATTCTTAGCAGAATCCGTCTCTGCCTTGTCTGCCGTCGAAGCAGGATTCTTCTCTTCCGTCTTTGTCGCTGATTCAGCCGCTTTTTCCGCCTGGTTACCAGCTGCACCAGACGCTGAGCCTGCACCCGCTGCTTCCTGTTCAGCCGAATCTTTACTTTCTGTTCCTGCTAAGCCAGAGGCCGAAGTGCCTGCTGCCATTTCCGCGTCATCCGTGGTATTTGCAGAACCCGTAATTTTTGCATGATCGGCGGCACCTGCAGAATCCGTGATATCTGCGCTGCCAGCCGCCCCCGCTGTCTGACCATTTCCGTTTCCAGATGCCGCCTCCGACGATACAGATGTCTCTTCCTTCTCCGCACTCTTCATCTTGCGGATCCGTTTCAGCTTCATGCCGTCTAACGTGGCTAAACTCTGATTCAGGCTTCCAATCCCCTGTTCTGTCACCGCCAGGGAGGTATTTCCCTGTCCCAGAAGTTTATCGAGTTCTTCCAAAATTTTCTGGACTTCCGCCGTCCGCTGGACAATATCTTTCTCGATCGCATCCTGCGTCTGCTGGCTGACAAGACCCTTATTTAATTCATCCGAAGCCGACCGGAGCGATTTGCTCAGACTTCCCAGGCGGTCATACAGGCGATCCAGTTCATCCTGCATATCTTCCATCGTATTGGAAAGCGCCTGTGTGTTGCTGTTAATATCCGTCACCGCATCGCGCGCCGTCTGTAAATACGGAATCATGACCGCCGTCTGATCCGTGACCGCCTGCAGATCGGCAAGCGCCTGTGTCGAG
>ULWS01012523.1_pt1 | contig 13457 bp, 5 predicted proteins | sample 1960591 | NCBI WGS metagenome assembly ULWS01 (sample SAMEA4835818, study PRJEB28245) | human gut metagenome | biome: gut microbiome; material: fecal sample | place: Denmark | collected 2008
CTCCGTCATGGCCAGTTCGTCATATTTCATGGCAATGGAATCCAGCAAGACTTTCTCCGACTCGTAATCAAGCGTTCCGATGCGGTCTGTTCCCTTAAACATCATATGCTCGAAATAGTGAGCGATACCTGTATCCGGCCACTCTTTTGCTCCTGCTTTCACGCCAACGGCGCCGAAAACTTTCGGTTGACTATGATCTTCGTTCAGCCAAACAGTCAGTCCGTTTTCCAGTCTATATTCTTTTACTTTGAGAGCGTTCAAGTCCTCTGCTTGCGATTGATAAGAACAACATGCGAATACCATCATCACTACTTTTAATTTCACGGTCATGCCACAGAATTGTAATATTACAGGCAAAGATAATGAATTAATCAGATATTTACGATTCGTGCGATAAACCAAACGAATATTTAATTGTTATTCAATAAAAAGCAAATACGATATGATAAATCTAGGCAGTTGGATGAACGGCATCCTGATCGGTTGGGGCATAGACCCTAAAATTGCAAATACTTTCGACGAAATGATCATTGCTGCATTGCTAGTCATACTGGCGATCGGGTTGGATTACCTGTGCCAAGCGATCTTTGTCGGCAGCATGAAAAAGCTCGCGCAGCATACACATTATCAATGGGATTCGTTGCTTCTCAAACGTAAAGTTGTCCACCACTTGGTCCACACAATACCGGGTATCTTGGTCTATGCCTTGTTGCCTCTGGCGTTTATACGGGGGAAAGGTTTGTTGCTTTTGTCTCAGAAAATATGTGCTGTGTATATCGTGTTCGCTTTGTTATTGGCGATAAATGGTTTTATTTTAGTGTTCCTCGATATGTATAACATGCGGCAGGGGAACAAGAACCGTCCGATTAAAGGATTCATGCAGGTGCTTCAGGTCTTACTGTTCTTTATCGGCGGAATCGTCATTATAGCCATCTTGATCGGGAAATCGCCAGCCAGCCTGTTTGCAGGATTGGGTGCTTCGGTAGCAATCCTGATGTTGGTATTCAAGGATACGATTTTAGGATTCGTGGCGGGCATACAGCTTTCCGCCAACGATATGCTTCGGCCGGGCGACTGGATCACGGTTCCTGGTTCAAACGCGAACGGTATCGTACAGGAAATTACGCTGAACACAGTCAAGATTCAGAATTTCGATAATACCATTTCCACCATCCCGCCTTATACGTTGGTAAGCGCTTCGTTCCAGAACTGGCGGGGCATGGTCGAATCGGGAGGCCGCCGTGTGATGAAGTCCATTTTTCTCGACCTCAATACCATCAAGTTCTGTACTCCGGACATGCTCAACACATTCCGCAAGGAAATCCCTTTGCTTGCCGACTACAAGCCGGACGAAGGCGTGACACCTACCAATTCGCAGATGTTCCGTGTCTATGTGGAGAAATACCTGACAAGCCTTCCGGTCGTCAACACCGATCTCGATTTAATCATCAGCCAGTTGCAATCGACTGAATATGGCGTACCTATCCAGATCTATTTCTTCTCCCGCAATAAAATATGGAAGGAATACGAACGTATCCAGTCGGACATCTTCGACCATTTCTTCGCAATGGTTCCCAAGTTCGAATTAAAGGTTTACCAATATTCGGAGTAAGGATAATGAAAAAACAGACTTTATTGCCCAATTTGTGAAAATACCCATTGGTCCAAACCGAAACACATGGGCTTGAAAATTGATTTTTCCACAGGGGTAATATTTTTATTTGGTAATCGGCTGTATCTCAAAAAATGACCTTTTTATCGCTTTTTATGGGGAATATTGTATTTTTATTAGTTAGTTTTGTATACAAATTCAAGGTTATCACAAGTATACTTAACTAATCATTTAAAGATATGCACGCAATACAAGAATGGATTAACAATCATTTGATCGAATGGGGGATTATCAGCAGTTCGGCAAATGAACTGGACAATACGATCGTCCTGCTGCTGATCATTGCCGTAACGGTCGGCATCGACTATGCTTGCCGCTATATTTTTCTGAATATGTTCAAACGGCTTGCGAAGAGAACCCGCAACCAATGGGACGACTTGATCGTTGAGCGCAAGATTATCAACAAGCTGATGCACATGATCCCTGCCATCCTGGTGTATGTGCTGTTGCCACTGGCTTTCCCAGTTGATGAGACGCCCAAGATATTGGGAATCCTGCAAATGATATGCAAGATCTACATCATTGCCGTTTCACTTCGTTTCATCAGTGCCTCCCTGAACGTCGTGCATGAAATATATAACCGGAAGGAATCACTCAAGAACAAGCCGCTGAAAGGTTTCATCCAACTATTGCAGGTAGCCGTTTTTTTTATTGGTTTTATACTGATCATCAGCATTCTGATCGGCAAATCACCAACGACGCTGTTCGCCGGACTGGGCGCTTCCGCCGCTATCCTGATGCTGGTGTTTAAGGATACGCTCTTAGGATTCGTAGCCGGCATACAGCTTTCCGCCAACGATATGCTGCGTCCGGGCGACTGGATCACGATGGAGAAATATGGGGCGAACGGGACGGTTATCGAAGTCACGCTGAACGCAGTCAAAGTCAAGAACTTCGACAATACGATCACGACGATTCCCCCTTATGCCTTAGTGAGCGATGCTTTCCAGAACTGGCGTGGGATGTCAGAATCTCCCGGACGGCGGATCAAGCGCTCCATCAATATCGATATGAACAGCGTGAGTTTCTGTACGCCTGAGATGTTGGCCAAATTCCGCAAAATTTCCTTGCTGACAGACTATATCGACGAGAAAGAAAAAGAACTGAACGCCTATAACGAGGCGCACCGGATCGATGATTCCATCCGCGTAAACGGCCGTCGACAAACGAATATAGGTGTGTTTCGCGCCTACCTGGTCAATTATCTGAAAAGCCTCCCGGAGGTCAGTAAGGAACTGACTTGCATGGTCCGCCAGTTGCAACCGACAGAAACCGGTATTCCGATCGAACTTTATTTCTTCTCCTCCGTGAAAGACTGGGTTCCCTACGAAGGCATTCAATCCGACGTATTCGACCATGTGCTGGCCGTAATCCCGGAATTCGGACTCAGCGTCTTCCAGAATGTCTCTGGCAGTGATTTGAGGGGCCTGAAAATAGTGAGATAACAAAAAAGTGTTGCTTGCCATAGGGTAACGCTTTTTTTGTTCGTCTATAGGACATCAGTAAAAAATAATAGTCACACATGAAAAACACAATTCTTACTTTTTGCTGTATCCTGTTACAGCAATCGCTCTTTGCCGAAAACAAGGATTGGCTGATCGACGGAAGCCCGTATAAGACGGAGGTCAATCTTTCATCGGATAAGAAACAAATTGAATTGACAAACGGTCTTCTTCGTCGTTCCTTTTCACTAACACCCAACGGTGCGACAATCGCACTGGATAATCTGATGACGGGACAAAACGAATTGCGTGCCGTGCGACCGGAAGCCGTGCTTGTCATCAATGGAAAAGAGTATCCAGTCGGAGGTTTGGAAGGGCAGCCTGTCCATAATTTCCTGACAAAAGATTTCCTGTCCGGCATGCAGCTGTGCGATTCGGCATTTGTCTTGGCTGGTTATACGGTTAGCGAAACAAAAGAACGCTTTCCTTGGAAACCGAACGAGGCCTGGATTAGCAATCGATATCCGTGGCCTGCGCCCGGCAAACGCATCACCTTCACTTATAGGGCTCCCCGAAAAATTGTAGACGAATGCAAAGGGTTAACCATCCGTATCGTTTATGAACTATATGATGGAGCTCCGATCCTGTCTAAATGGATCGAGATCGAAAACAACGGACAAAAGGCTGTTACACTGGATTCATTCAAATCAGAAGTTCTTGCGTTGGTTGAGACTGCCCCGAAAGTCCACTATGGTGAGCCCCATGAGGTGCGCATGATGGCACAAAAAACGGGATACTATACGGAAGATTACCGCAAAAGACCAGTACAGACAGATGCTCCGCGTGACTATATCGACCGTTTCACCCAACTGTTCGTCGTTACGGATTATGCGATGGGTGGAGATATGGAAGCGATGAAAGACAATCCCGCCGTCCGTTGGGTATTCGATCATCCGGAATACGAGTTTACCGGTATCCGCTATTACGGCCAATATAAGCCGGCACGGTTGGAAGTAACTCCTCTGTTAGGACCGGCTGAAGAGATTGCACCGGGAGAAAGTTTCACATCCTGCCGTGCCTTCGAAATGCTCCGCGATGCGACAGACCAGGAAAGACGAGGACTTGCCGAGTGTCGATTCTGGCGCATGATGGCCCCCTGGACACAGGAGAATCCGATCTTTATGCACGTAAGGGAATCAAGTAACCAGGCTGTCAAACAGGCAATCGACCAATGTGCGGCTGTCGGCTTCGAAATGGTAATCATGACCTTCGGTAGCGGTTTCCAGATCGAAAACGATTCGGTATCTTATCTCCAACGCATGAAAGCTTTGAATAGCTATGCTGCTGACAAAGGCATTGCCATCGGGGGCTATTCGTTGTTAGCAAGCCGTGGTGCCAAACCGAAAGATGCGGCGATTAGCCATCATACGGGCTATCCGGCAAAGACACGCGAAGAAGGCAGTCGTTTCGGGCTTTCTCCTTGTATCGCTTCAGATTGGGGTAGTGATTATTTCAAGCGTCTGAAGAACTTCTTCCATACGACCGGTATGAACGTATTCGAGAACGACGGTTCCTATCCCGGCGATCCCTGTTCCTCTACTGTCCACAGTGGGCACAAAGGATATCTGGATTCGCAGTGGAAACAGTGGAATAGGATCAGCTCGTTCTATCAGTGGTGCCGGGCAAAAGGTATCTATCTGAATGTCCCGGATTGGTATTTTCTGATGGGTTCCAACAAAACTCCGATGGGGTATGTTGAAACCAACTGGTCCCTGCCAAGGTCCTACCAAGAAGTTATCGAACGGCAGAATATCTACGATGGTACCTGGCAGAAAACGCCCAGCATGGGCTTTATGTTCGTTCCCCTCACCCAATATCACGGTGGTGGAGCGGCTGCCACTATTGAACCGTTGAACGAACACTTGTCTCATTATGAGACAAGGCTGCGTAATCTGTTCGGTGCCGGTGTGCAAGCTTGCTATCGTGGTCCCCGCCTCTATGACACGGAACAAACCCGGAAACTGGTGACCCAATGGGTTGCTTTCTACAAGCAGTACCGCCAAATATTGGATTCGGACATTATCCATTTGAGACGTCCGGACGGACAGGATTGGGATGGCATCATGCATGTCAACCCGCAATCGAAGCGGAAAGCCTTCATTTCCGTTTATAATCCGTTGGATATCGCGATAGAGAGAGAAATCGAAGTTCCTTTATATTATACGGGACTGACAAATAAGGCAATCGTAAAAGAACAGGACAAAAATGGGAAGGAGTACTCGCTCGCCCGCAATTATTCCATCTTGTTGAAGATACGGATTCCGGCAAAAGGCTATAATTGGTACATCATCGAATAACATAATTCAACAAACAGAATGAAACTTAAATTACTACTGCTTACTTTCATCCTAGTGTGTACAGGATGTAAAAATGACCCGCGGATACAAGCGGCCTACGACTTGATCGAACGTGTGACTCCCGGATACGGGGAACAATTCAAACTGGAATTAATGGAACCAATCGACGGAATGGATGCATACGAGATCACGTCCGACAACGGCAAAGTCGTACTGCGTGGAAATAACACGATCTCACTGGCGACGGCGTTCAACCAATATTTGAAATACACTTGTAATGCACATGTTTCCTGGTTCGGCAATCAACTGGACCTGCCGAAGCAATTGCCCATGCCCGCCCCCGTTAAAAACACGATCAACGGCAAATACCGTGTCTATATGAATTATTGTACGGTCAGCTACTCGGCTGCCTGGTGGGATTGGGAACGCTGGCAGCGAGAGCTTGACTTTATGGCAATGAACTCGATTAATATGCCGTTGTCTGTTGTCGGGTTGGAAGCTGTCTGGTACAATACCCTTCTCAAACATAAGTTTACGGACGAAGAGGCACGTCGGTTCCTGGCCGGTCCAGGACATTTCGCATGGCAATGGATGCAGAACTTGCAAAGCTATGGAGGGCCACTCCCCAAATCCTGGATCGACAAGCATATCGTTTTGGGAAAACAGATTATCGACCGGGAGTTGGAATTGGGGATGCAACCCATTCAACAAGGATTCTCCGGCTATGTTCCGCGTGAACTGAAAGAAAAATACCCGGATGCCAAGATACAGTTGCAGCCTTCCTGGTGCGGTTTTACCGGGGCTGCACAGTTGGACCCGACTGATTCTTTATTCACAGTGATCGGACGTGACTTCCTGGAAGAAGAAAAGAAACTCTACGGAGCGCACGGTGTTTATGCGGCCGATCCGTTTCACGAAAGCCAGCCGCCTGTCGATACACCGGAATATCTGCGTGCCGTTGGTAACGCTATCCATAAACTTTTCAACGATTTTGATCCGAATTCGATTTGGGCCATGCAAGCATGGAGTCTTCGCGAACCGATCGTGAAAGCTGTTCCGAAAGAGAATCTGCTGATCCTGGACTTAAACGGGGCCAAAAGCCAGCAGGAAAATGCTTGCTGGGGGTATCCGCTTGTTGCCGGAAATCTGCATAACTTCGGGGGACGTATCAACCTGCACGGAGATTTGCGTCTGCTTGCTTCCAACCAATATGTAAATGCGGTGAAAAAGAATCCGAATGTTTGTGGTTCCGGTCTCTTTATGGAGTCTATCGAGCAAAATCCGGTATATTATGATCTGGCTTTTGAAATGCCTCTCCATAAAGATGAAGTCAATATCGAAGAATGGCTCTGCCGTTACGCAGACCGTCGCTACGGAAAACCGTCCGAAAACGCGCATCAGGCTTGGTCGCATCTGTTAGAAGGGCCCTATCGCCCCGGAACAAACGGGACGGAACGCAGTTCCATCATCGCCGCCCGTCCAGCTGTGAACGTAAAAAAATCCGGCCCGAACGCCGGCCTGGGGATACCCTACTCTCCTCTGTCGGTAGTCCAGGCCGAAGGCTTGTTGCTAAAAGATGCCGCCCGATTGGAAGACTCCGATCCTTATCGTTTTGATATTGTCGATATCCAGCGCCAGCTGATGTCCAACCTCGGACAGGCTATCCATAAACAGGCGGCAGAGGCGTTCCGTAAAAAAGACAAGGAAGCATTCGCCCTGCATAGCAACCGTTTTCTCGAAATGTTGCGCGATGTCGATGAACTGTTGCGTACGCGTCCGGAATTCAACTTTGACAAATGGTTGACGCAGGCTCGTAGCTGGGGGGATAATAGCGAAGAAAAAGATCTATTTGAAAAAGACGCAACCGCGCTTGTAACAGTGTGGGGGGCCGATGGCGATCCGCTTATCTTCGACTACTCATGGCGGGAATGGACGGGATTGATAGACGGATATTATCTGAAACGCTGGGAAAAGTTCTACGCTATGCTTCAGGATCATCTCGATGCCGGGACAAATTACAGCGAAAAAGATTTACCGCAAACGTACGGCCGTGAGTCTTTCCGTGCCAATGATTTCTACAGCACTTTAGGAGACTGGGAACTTCAATTTGTTTCCACTCCGGATAAAGTCCGTACCCCTATCACACAAGGAGACGAGGTGGAAACCGCTACCCGCCTGTATAAAAAGTATGCTCGTCTTGCTACCGAGTATTATAAGGATGAAATCGAGGCAGATGAGATTCATGAAGGTAACATCTTTGAGAATTTGGGTGAATAACTCCTCAAAAAGATTATATTATGACAATAAGACAATTCCTTCTTGCTTGTTTCTGCTGTGTGACTCCCTGTCTGACAGCACAGACAAGCAAGATAAAACTATCGGAGATGAACCTCTCCCCCATCTATCAGCCATACGGGACTCCGGCATCCGGCAAAGCAGTCACCGGCGAACCTTTACAGGTTGCCGGTACGCTTTTTGCAGATGGTGTAGGTGTACAGGCAAACAGCAAAATAAAGATTTCACTTCAGGGAAAATCATCCCTTTTCACATGCAAGATCGGTATCAATGATCAGTCGGTTAATTACAAGGACAGCCATCTTGCCAAGATTCCTTTGACCGACGGGACGATGCTCTTTTACGAACAGACAAACGGCCGCAAACAATATGTCGGTACGGGAAAAGGAAACGGGGAAGTGGAAAAGGGAAGTGTAGTCTTCAAAATCACCGGAGACGGGAAAGAACTGTATAACAGCGGGATCATGCGTGGAGGCGAGACTGCCAGAGCAATCTCTCTTCCCGTCGAAGGAATCAAGATCTTGGAACTGGAAGCGGAAAGTGCAAATGATGGACTTAGCGGTGATCATGCTGATTGGTTGGAGGCCGTCATTACTTATTTCGAAATTCGACCGTCTCTAGTCGCTCCCGAATACCAAGGAGAGATTGCCTCCATGTCTAAAGAAGTGGAACGATCCCTGCAACAGAAAATCGGACAACTCGAAACAGTCTGCCTGCCCTTGCCGTCACCTAGTTACGATTGGCTGATCTGTAACCAGGAAGCCAAAGCAAAGGTTTATCAGGCAAACCAAGGAAAAGATATCGTATTGAGCAATGGACTAGTCAGTCGCGTATTCCGTATTTTTCCAAACCTGGCGACAGTCGATATCCAAAATCTGATGACCGGAGAGAATATGCTGCGTGCCGTGAGCAATGAAGGGATTTTGACGCTTGATGGCAAAAACTATTCGCTGGGTGGCTTGGACGGTCAACCCGAATTTGGTTACACCCAGTACAAATGGCTCGACCGGATGGAGCCTTTTGCCAATTCGTTCCGTGTCATCGATTTTCGGATTTCAGAAATCACCCCGCGTATTAACTGGAAAAGTAGACGATGGGCATTGGAAAAAAAACGGAACCCGTCCGGCAAACAGCTGACCTTTCTATTAGAAGGGCCGGACGAACTGAAAGGCGTAAAAGTCAAACTACATTACGCCCTTTATGACGGTCTGCCTTGTATTTCCAAATGGTTTGAGATTGAAAACCGGACAGGTGCGGATATCAATCTCGATTCTTTCGTCCTAGAACAGTTAGCTATGGCCGAGCCAGAGTCTCCGGTGGAAGCCAAGAGTCCGGAAATGTTCCGCAAACCCAATATCCATGTCGAAAGCGATTGGGGTTTTCTGGGTTTCATCGAAAAGATTGCCGACAAGACCGAGCACTGGAATCCCGATCCGCGCTACACTTCGCAGTGTAATTATCCACTGCTGACTCCTTGCCTGTTAGAGGTCAAACTGCCAATGGGACCGGACGAGCGAATCTGCAATGGCGGTTCTTTTTCCAGTTTCCATACTTGGCTGATGCCTTTCGATAGTGAAGACAGAGACCGAAAAGGGCTATTTGTCAAACGGATGTATCGGACGATTGCTCCCTGGACAACCGAAAACCCGATCTTCATGCATTGTACATCCAGTGATACTAAGATCGTAAAGCAGGCAATAGATCAATGTGCAGATACCGGCTACGAAATGCTGATCATTAGCTTTGGCTCTGGCCTTAACATGGAAGACGAATCACCGGCCAACTATGCCAAGTTTAAGGAATTGCGCGACTATGCCGACTCCCGCGGTATCGAGTTGGGGGGATATTCGCTGCTATCGAGTCGTTGGATCAGCGATGATGTGGATGTGATAAATCCCGAAACTGGTAAGAGAGGCGGAATGATTTTCGGCAGTTCTCCCTGTCTTTGCAGTGATTGGGGCTATGACTATTTCCGAAAGATCAAACAGTTTTTCGAAAAGACAGGTATGACCGTGTTTGAAAACGACGGTTCCTATCCGGGGAATGTTTGTGCTTCAACCGTTCACGCTCACCATGAAGGGCTGAAAGATTCCCAATGGAAACAGCGTAAACAAATTGAGAACCTATACCGATGGATGTGTGAAAATGGTATTTATATGAATATCCCGGATTATGGCTATCTGCTGAACGGAGGCAATAAAGTCGGAATCGGTTATCGTGAAGTCAACTGGTCTTTACCGCGTGAACGGCAGTTGGTTCTGGGCAGACAAGTCATGTATGACGGTCTTTGGGAACGACTTCCGAGTATGTGTTGGACTTTTGTGCCTCTCACCCAGTATCATGGCGGTGGCGCAGCCGCTACATTGGAACCGCTCAGCGAACATCTTGCCGACTATCGGGCACACATGATGCAAAACTATGGAACCGGTGTACAGGCTTGTTACCGGGGACATCGGCTTTATGATACCGAGGAGACAAAACAGACGGTAAAAGAAATCATCGACTGGTATAAACGATATCGTTATATTCTAAACAGCGAAGTGATCCACTTACGCCGTCCTGACGGTAAAGATTGGGACGGAATCATGCATGTCGCTCCCGGTAAAAAAGAGAAAGGTTTTGTCATGGTCTATAACCCTACCGACGAGCCGATGGAGCGTACCGTCAAACTACCTCTCTACTATACAGGATTGACCACGGAGGCGGTTGTAAAAGAGCAAGGCAAAGAAGGGGTTCTCCATACTTTGTCGCGCGATTATACGATTCTACTGAGAATAAGGATTCCGGCAAAAGGCTATAATTGGTATATAATAGAATAAAAAACAAACAAATATGAAGAAAACATTCCTAACAGTCGTTGTATTGCTCCTTGCCTGGAGTAATGTTGACTTGAAAGCTCAGGAGACAATCACGAATGCTTTCGACGACTTGAAGCGTACCGGAACTGTTAATGAACAGGACTCCGAAATGCGACAGGCTACCTCGGATACGGCTCTACAAAAATTGCTGACACAGAAACCGGCAGCAGGCTATTTTTGTTTTGTTGAAGATCGGATGCATGATATCCGTCTTGATCAAATCATTCCGGCCCGTTGGACGGAACGCGTTTTCGACACTTGGCTACAATTGAAAGGAGACTGTCAACCTGGTGAATTCTATACGTGGCAAATCGGTGTTTTCACACCTTTCAAGGAGTTGAAAGGTGTCTCCGTTTCATTCTCCGACTTGGTAAATGCCGATGGAAATAAAATAAAATCCACCTCATTCCAATGTTTCAACCAGGAAGGCACCGATACCGACGGACAAACATTCCGGAAAACCGTCTGTATCCCTAAAGGATATGTACAGGCACTCTGGATCGGGATGGACATCCCTGCATCAGCCAAAGGGATATATAAAGGAAAAGCTTTTGTGAAGGAAGGAAGCTCCCAACCTGTCGAAATAGCAATTGAGCTAAACGTGTCCGGCTCACCGATCGCCAATCATGGCGATAACGAAGGTTGGCGGAAAACCCGTCTGCGCTGGCTCAACTCCACACTGGGAAATGCCGATGAACCGACTGCACCTTATACACCTGTAACTATCCGGAAGAAAACTCTTTCCTGGTTGGGCGGCGAAATTGAACTTTCTTCGAGCGGGCTACCTTGCAGGATAACCACTTGTTATGATGCCAATAACAGACTCAGTGATTCTATCTCAAATGCCGTACTGGCAAAGGAAATGGCATTTATTATCGAAACTTTCAATGGACAGGAAGCCTTGAAGCCAGGAAGTCTCCGTATCACTAACCGTAATAACGCTTCCATTAGTTGGGAAACGATACTAAAGAGCCAAAACTTCAATGTAGTATGTCGGGGAACTTTCGGGTTCGACGGTATTAGTAATATCCGTCTTCAAGTCAAACCGAAACAAGATATCGAAATCAAAGATATACGTTTGGAAGTCCCTTACACGACTTATGCATCCAAATATATGATGGGATTGGGGCACAAAGGCGGATTTCGTCCAGACACGCTGATATCATGGAAATGGGACACCGATAAACAACAGGACAAAATCTGGATGGGAAATGTCAACGCCGGCCTTAACCTTCATTTCATGGATGAGAATTTTGTGCGTCCGTTAGTCAATATCTATTACGCACTTGGTAAACTGAACCTGCCTGTTTCCTGGGGAAACAACAACAAAGGTGGTATCCGCATCCAGCCGGAAGAAGATGGTGAAACACGAATGATCGTTTACAGTGGCGAACGCTGTTCACGCAAAAACGAAATCCTGCACTACAATTTCGATATGCAAATCACCCCTGTTAAACCGATTGACTTGAAATTACAGGCAACAGAACGTTTCTACCACTCGAACAGCGACGTAAGTGCTGGTTATATTCCGGCAGCTTTGAAAGCCGGAGCAAACTTGATCAATGTCCATCATAAGAAAGATATTTATCCTTTTATCAACTATCCGTATTATGACGAATCAGTCGCCGATCTGAAACGTTTCATCTCTGAAGCTCATAGTAAGAATCTCGGTGTCCGTTTATATTACACGACACGGGAACTGACCGTGAAAATCCCCGAACTATGGGCTTTGCGTAGTTTGGGCGGAGAAGTGATCCATGACGGTCCCGGAAAGGATACGCGTACATTAATTCATCGTAACGGACCGAACGAGTGGTTGAACAAGAACCTTGCCACGCATTTCATTCCTGCTTGGTATAACGCTTTCGAAGAGGGAAAATATGCAGGCGATATGGACATCTCCGTCATAACAACTCCCGATTCCCGTTGGAACAACTATTATCTGGCCGGACTGGATTGGATGGTGAAAAACTTGGGAGTCGACGGCATTTATATTGACGATAGCGCTCTTGACCGTAAAACGCTGCAACGTGCTCGACGCATCCTCGATGCAGACGGCAAGCGACGCCTGATCGACATTCACTCTTGGAACCACATGAACCAGTGGGCTGGTTATGCCAACTCCCTGCATCTTTATACAGAGCTTCTCCCTTACATCGATCGCACTTGGATTGGCGAAGGTTTCAAAGCTGACAACTCGGTAGACTTCTGGTTGGTGGAAATGTCTGGTATTCCGTTTGGCTTGTTAAGCGAGACACTGGACGCACGCAATCCTTTTCGGGGTATGGTATTTGGAATGCTTCCCCGTTTACCCTGGAGCGGTAATCCTGTCCCACTCTGGCAATTGTGGGATTCGTTCGGAATGGATAAAGCAACCATGCATGGCTATTGGGATGAAAACAACCCTGTTAAAACGGACAATGCAAATCTCCTTGCAACCGTTTATACGAATGAAAATAAAGCTCTTCTCGTGATAGCCAATTGGACGGATCTACCACAAAAGGCAAAAATATCCATCGATGAGAAAGCATTAGGTTTCCACCCAGCTACGATTTCATTGCCGGAAATAAGGGACATACAATGGGGTAGCCGGCTGAACAACTTGGAACAATGCGAAATTATGGGGAGAAGTGGTATGATCATCCTGCTTGAAAAATGAATATTCCCTGTTATAAGATAAGGTATGGAAACAGGACATTCAGCTTACGTTTCAAGTATAAATATTGCAACCATGACAAAATACGCAACAAATCACTCGATTATTTTATGCAAAAACGACTGTAAAATCGGTAAAACCGGGTGGTTTTCATTGCTCGGCAAGGCACTTTAGTTG
>ULWS01018941.1_pt1 | contig 13254 bp, 10 predicted proteins | sample 1960591 | NCBI WGS metagenome assembly ULWS01 (sample SAMEA4835818, study PRJEB28245) | human gut metagenome | biome: gut microbiome; material: fecal sample | place: Denmark | collected 2008
GCAGTGCCGGTCTGATCGATGCTTTCGTTACAGCTCTGAAGGCCTCCAACGAACTCGCTCGCTGGGGCGGTTCTCTTGGACCATTCGTTCTGGCTGTTATTACCGGTTCCGGCGACGCTGCTACCTTTGCTTTCAACGAAGCGGTTACTCCGCACGCTGTTGACTTCGGAATGCAGGTTCCTAACCTCGGCTCTCTGGCCCTCATCTCCGGCTCTCTCGGCCGTACGATGTCCCCGATCGCCGGTGTTGTGATTCTTCTCTCCGGTCTCGCAATGGTTCCGCCGATTCAGTTGGTGAAACGTACCGCAGTCCCGATGATTGTGGCCGTGATTACCTTGGCTTTGATTATGGTTTAGTCAACCCTAATTAAACAAATAAAACCGCTCGACCCTTCTGTGGGTCGGGCGGTTTGTATTTTTATGGGGTAAAACATTGAAGAGCTTAATGTTTATAGGAATTCTCGATTTGTAAAAACTATTCACATTTTGTGATGACTAGTTTAAAATCAATCTGTTCTATACAGAACGAACTGACAAATCAAAAGGAGAAAAAATGACTGATTACACCAAGCAGCTTGTCGAACAGAGACGTGAGCTTCATCAGTGGCCGGAAGAAGGCTGGACCGAATTCTGGACCACTAACTACATCGTCAACAAGCTGCGCTCCTGGGGTTATGAAGTCCTGCTCGGCACAAAGATCATCAATCCCGAACAGGTATTCGGCCGTAACGAAAAACTCGTTCAGGAAGGCATTAAGAACGCCTTGGCCCGCGGAGTTTCTCAGTCTTTCATTGACGAAACCGAAGGCTACACTGGCTGCGTTGCTTTGCTCGACACAGGCAAAGAAGGCCCGACAACTGCATTCCGTTTCGATATCGACTGCGTTTGCGTAAACGAAACCGACAATCCCGAACACAAGCCGAACAAAGAAGGCTTCAGAAGCCAGCACACCGGCTTTATGCACGCTTGTGGTCATGACTCCCATATCTCTATCGGTCTGACTCTGGCTCACTGGATTGCCGAGCGCAAAGACGAACTCAAAGGCAAGTTCAAGATCGTCTTCCAGCCTGCTGAAGAAGGCGTTCGCGGCGCCAGCGCCATTGCTGCTTCCGGCATTGTTGACGATGCTGATTACTTCCTCGGAAGCCATATTTCCTTCATGGCGGATTCCGGCGAAATCGTTGCTGCTCCCTACGGCTTGCTCTGCACATCCAAGTTTGACGTGACATTCAAAGGCAAACCTGCCCACGCCGGTAAAGAACCGAATGCCGGCCGCAACGCTCTTGCTGCAGCCTGCAACGCGGTTGTTCAGATGATGGGTATTCCTCGTCACGGCGGCGGTATGACTCGCATCAACGTCGGTACACTGCGCGCCGGTGAAGGCCGCAACGTTATTCCGAGCTCTGCTCATATGGCTCTGGAAGTTCGCGGTGAAACCAGCTCCATCAACGACTACATGGTTGAGAACGTCAAGAACATCGTTGAAGGCATCGCTAAGGGCTTTGACGTTTCGTATGAAATTTCTCAGATGGGCGCTGCCGTTGATTTCACCAACGACAAAGAACTCTCCGACATGCTGATCGAAGTTGCTAAGACCGTTCCCGGGATCAACAACATTCGTCCGGACGGAAACTTCGGCGGTTCTGAAGACATTTCCGTTCTCGGTAAGCGTGTCCAGGCTCACGGCGGTAAAGCTGCATTCTTCATTTGCGGCGCTGACAGAGCTGCAGGCCATCACCAGGGATCTTTCGACATTGACGAAGGCGCATTCAAACAGGCCTTTGACATGTATGTCGGAATGGCTAAGAAGCTGAACGGTTAATCAGACTTAGACATAGAAATTATTTAGGTCCGGCCTTGTAAAGAGTCCGGGCCTAAATTTTTGCCTGTAACCGGACCTAAATGCGCCGCGGAGATCGATGGTAAAAGAACCAGTCCCCTGTAACCAAACAGGACGTAGGTTGAGAGTATCGGTCAATCCAGGGCTTGTGATTATGGTGAATTCTTAGCCCGTCACAGAAGGACGTAGGAAGGATTTTGAACAGACAAAAGAAAACGGGCGCTTAATGCGCCCGTCTGAATTATGTACTCAGAAGAATCTGATTAGTTCTTCTTGAGGTGGTCAGGCCACCAGCTCGGGTAAGGAGTAGTCTGAGGAGTCTGCAGCCAGCCCGGAACGTAGTGAGCTTCGGGATCAAGTTTGGCAGCTTCTTCACCGGCGTTGTAGAAGCCCATGATCGTGAAGGAACCCATGGCGATCATACCGACGATGAGGACATATGTAAGCTTGCGGAGGAAGCTGCGTGTGGCGTTCGACGGACCGCACCACTTCATGCACAGACGATACAGACCGATCATGCCGTGAAGTTCAGTAACGATGAGGAACAGGAAGACAACCCACAGCCAGGAGTGATAAACCTCGAGACCGCTGCCGTAAGGTCCGATGCTGCCCGGATCCATCAGCATGGGGAGCATGTGCGGGAAGACCAGAGCGGTGAGGATAACACCGGTGATGAACTGAACCCACCACATTGTTGTGTCGGTGTGACGGAGCAGTTTGTAGTGGCCTCGCATGATGCGGAAGGCTTTGTAGTTGTTCGGGAACTTGCGGAGAGCAAGAATCGCGTGAATAACAACCAGGACGAAGATCACGCCGACGAATACGGAGTGCATCCAGAGGTGATCGACACCGTCAATGAAGTAGCCGCCGGTCAAAGAAACCAGAGACCAGAAAGTGTCTTTGCCAAGAAGAATGGAGCTTGTGAAGCCCATATGGCAGAAAAGGAAGAGACCGAGGATCAAGCCGGTAACGGACTGGAGAACGTCGCACCAGGCATAAGCCTTGGATTTCTGTTTTGTTTCCACCAAGTCTTCGCCATCAATGATGGTCTTGGCAGAAGGGGTCACCTTGTAGAGGTGGGAGATGTCTTTGAAATCATCAGCCATGATAAACCTTAGAAATAGGATGAGTTAGCGTTTAACACTGAGCGTAATAATGCGCTTGAACGAACGACCTGTCTTCTAAAAATCAAGCTTTGACTGAAGAAGATAAAGCAAAACCCTCATTTTTAATAAAAATACGAGGGTTTACACCTAAATTTTATTCAAGAATGCACTTATTTGGTGCCGAAAACTCTATCTCCGGCATCGCCAAGACCAGGAAGGATGTAAGCGTTCTTGTCGAGCTTTTCGTCTAAAGAGGCGACGTAGAGTTCAATTTCGGGATGGGCTTTCTGGAATGTTTCAACACCTTCCGGAGCAGAAACCAGAGCGACAAAAGTAATGTCTTTTGGTTTTACGCCGCGCTTAAGCAATGTGTCGACAGCTGCGACCGCAGAGTTACCGGTAGCCAGCATCGGGTCACACAGAATGACGCGACGGCCTTCGAGTTTGGAGGGCAGCTTAACAAGGTATTCAACCGGTTTATGATCAGGGCCGCGGTATAAGCCGATATGACCCACACGGGCGGACGGCATCAAGTCCAGTAGTCCTTCTGACATACCTAAGCCAGCTCTCAGGATCGGAATGATTACCAGCTTTTTACCTTTGATGAAATTACCTTTGCATTTGCAAAGCGGAGTATCAATCGTACGAGTTTCGAGCGGCAGATCGCGTGTCACTTCATATCCGATCAGGTAAGTAAGTTCGCGAAGCAGTTGACGGAAAGAATTAGACGGGGTCTTCTTTTCACGCATGGTGCTGAGCTTGTGCTGCACGAGCGGATGGTCAACGATATGAAGTTTTGGGAAACGCGGATCAGTTTTCATTCATTCTCTCCTAAATATTCCCATCATTATGCGCCTATTGGAGTACCTCCATGAGTGCTCGGATGTTCGGTACGAGCAAATTCTTTCTCCAAATGAGCTGTGTTTTCACTTCTCCGATCACTGGAGGAAGTCCATGAATCCTAAGGAGATTTTTGGAAGAGAAGTTCTGATGTTCCCGTGTGTCAACAGGTAAGGGTATTTACTTATTTAAATAAAAGCTCCACTTTCTAATTCGACTTTTAAAAAACATTCGAAGAATTATGGATCGAGATTCTTTTAAAGGCTCTGGCGTAAGATAATCCTTATCCAACAAAGAGTTGCAAACCTGCCTTGGGCGTTACGATTTCCTTAATTTAAATAACTTGTCATCCTTACTGACAAAATCTTCAAGTACAAAAACTCCTTCGGGACCGGCTGTCCTATCTTAAATGGTGAGTCTGACAAGCCTAATTTCGCGTCAGGTACATTAAAAAATCAAAGTGATTATGATTTCTCATTGGGTTTCTATCCTGCGCAGGAGGTTCCATCAGCAGCCATGATGAGTAACCAACCTCCGAACCTATTTTATTGCTCAGCATCTTTAGCGAAAATCGCAGTTGAAAGAAACGAGAAGATCTGAGAGGTTGCACGTAACAGCTTCTGTGCATATGCGCGCATATCTATTAAACTGACATAATCCTCTCTAAAAATTTATAAGGTCCCTTTATGCGCTATATCGTCCTCTTATTGGTCTTATTAGTCGGAGCCGGTTTTGTCTTTATTAATTGGCCGGCTGTAAACGCCCCCGCAGAAGTCAATCTTTTGATTACTACAGCTAAGGCGCCGATTACGCTGATGCTTCTTTTCTGGTTCAGCTTGCTTTTCGTGATCGTGATTTACATCTTGTTTGTCCAGCAAACCGGATCGTTTGCCACAATGCGCCGCCTGACAAAAGAACTCCAGGAACAGCGCAAGCTTGCAACGGATCAGGAAGCTTCCCGACTGACCGATGTTAAGGCTGACTTTGAAAAGAAATGGCAAGTCTGGATGGAAGAACAAAAACAGATTCTTAGTCAGACCGAACAGCGCTTAACCGAACGCCAGAACAAGATCCTTGAAGCTTTCAAGGGTGCGGAAGATCAGATTGCTGCCGCCAATAAAGAATTGAATACTTCTATTTCCGGTACGCTGGATACGATGGACGACAAAATTACAAAGATTTTGATTGCTAATAAAAATCCTGATCAGCAATAGTCGCTGACAATAACAAGAAAGCGGGCTTCTGCCCGCTTTCTGTTTCTGAAGAGAACGTATTACTCGTGATAAGAAGTGACACGTTCCACTTCTTCGGCACTCCCTAAGAATACGGCCACTCTCTGATGCAGCTTCTCGGGCTGCAGGTCAAGAATATTCTGATATCCGTTTGTGGCTTTGCCGCCGGCCTGTTCGATAAGGAAAGACATCGGGTTGGCTTCATACATCAAACGGAGTTTGCCGGGTTTAGACGGATCGCGGTTGTCGCGCGGATACATGAATATGCCGCCGCGGCAGAGAACTCGATGAACTTCAGCAACCATGGCAGCCACCCAGCGCATGTTGAAATTCTTGCCCAAAGGACCGGTATCGCCGGCTAAAAGTTCCTGAACGTACTTCTGAACAGGAGCTTCCCAATGTCTCATGTTCGACATATTGATCGCAAATTCCTGTGTCTGAACAGGAATACGGATATTTTCCTTCGTGAGGATGTATTCGCCCGTGCCGAGGTTTAGCGTGAACATGAAAACGCCGTTTCCGACCGTTAAGGTTAGGATGGTTTGCGGCGAGTACATCACATAGCCGGCGGCAATCTGCTTGCGGCCCGGCGTGAGGAAGCTCTCATCGGCGATCTTTCCTTCGGGAGCCTTAGTAATGGAGAAGATCGTTCCAATCGGCGCGTTGATATCGATATTGCTCGAACCGTCTAAGGGGTCGAACATGATGAGATATTTGCCGCGTTTGTAAGCTGCCGGAGTAGGCAGGCAGTGGTCCATTTCTTCACTGGCCATGCCGGCTAAGGCACCGGTCCACTCGACGCCTTCCACAAAGATTTCATTTGTGATGACGTCAAGTTTTTTCTGGTGTTCGCCTTGAACGTTGTCTGTTCCGGCAAAGCCGAGAACGCCGGCAAGAGCTCCGTGGGTCACCTTATCGTTGATTTCTTTACTCAAGTCTGCAACCGCGTTGAGAAGATCGCAAAGCTGCTGATCGATGACGCCGTCGCTTAACTGTTTCGCTAAAAACTGCTGAAGGTTGATGGCCACTTTATAAATCTCCTTTTGAAAGATCGTTTGTGTTCTGCATTCTAAAAAAATTCTAGACGGGTTCTGTCAGGGCATGCTCAATAATTTCTCGAACATTCGGAGAAAGATTCTTCTCTTCACTGACATATTTGAGCGCTTTGTACATGAGGTTGGACAAAGTCGGCTCGTAACGGCGCCAGTTTTCTAAAGCTCGAGCAAGGCGGGCTGCGACTTGCGGGTTGAATTTGTCGACGAACAGAACGCTGTCAACCCAAAGCTGATAACCCATTCCGTCAGGACGATGGAATTCCGGACCGCCTGTACGGAAGAATGTGCCGAGCAGGGCGTAAATGCTGTTCGGGTTGTGATCCTGATACTTCGGATGCTGAGTCAGGGCACGAATTAAATCCACGGTCGGACGCTTGCCGCGCTGAGTGCGGAGCTGAGTGCTGAGCGCCAGCCACTTGTTGTTCAGAAGCGGTTCAGACTTCCATTCAACGTCTGCCTTACTCAAGAGTTCTTCTCCGATCGGCAGGGAAGCCTGCACGGCAATATTGACGGCACCTAATCGGTCGGTCAGGTTGTTTGCATTTTTATAGAGATTGCGAACCTGTTGCATAGCCTTGGCATCCTGAGCATAAGCCAGGTAGCTCAGGGACAGCAGCTTAAGCGCACGGCGACCTGCGTCCGCGGCATCCGGTCGATAAAGACCCGGTGTCTGGTTGTTTTTAATCTTGTCTTCAAAAGAGCCTCTTAGGCGCTGACCGATTCTGCGCTTGATCAAGTCGCAGGCCTCGCGAATGAGCGCCGGTTCGATCAGAACACGGTTCTCGGCGATGTAATTCTCGCTCGGCATTTCTAGAACTTTGGCGCGGTAAGCCGGAGACAGAGAGTCGTCGTTCAGGATGTCCTCAAAGGCGAAAAGATAGGACTCGGACGGCATTGCGTTCTGAGCTCCGCGTCTGCTCAGGTCCGTGATGAACTGATCGACCATCTGGAGCGTGAGCTTTTCAAACGCATCGGCACGGTTGAAAAGATCGGAATCGTGGCGGGCTAAGAAAGCCAACTGTTCGCGGGTGTATTCGGTGTTGAAGATGACCGGAGCGGAGAAGCCTCTTCCGATGGAGAGCAGTGGTTTTGTCGAGACATTGCGGAAAGTCCAGCTCTGGACTGCCTCGTCCAAAATCAGCAGACGAGACGTGCCGTCCGGGGAGTCTTCACCTTCGAGCTGCAGAGGAATATCGTTTCCAGCGTCGTCCAGAATGCCGATCTTCACGGGAATCATGAGCGGCTTCGGCGCCGGTTTGCCCGGGAAGGTTCGGTTGTTCTGACGCAGTGTCAAAGTAAAGGTTTTGGCGATTTCGTCCCATTTGGTTTCGACAGAGATGCGCGGAGTACCGGCCTGTGAATACCAGAGTTCGAACTGAGACAAGTCTTCATAATTCGATTCCGCCATGGCATTTAAGAAATCGTCGCAAGTTGCTGCGGTGCCGTCATAGCGATTGATGTATTCAAGCAAGCCGCGGCGGAAGCCGTCCTTGCCGAACAGTGTCTGATACATACGGACGACTTCAGCGCCTTTTTCATACACCGTAGTGGTGTAGAAATTGTTGATCGAGCGGTAAGACTCCGGACGAATCGGATGAGCCATAGGGCCGGCGTCTTCCGGGAACTGAGAATTTCTCAGTACGCGTACGTCATCGATACGTTTTACCGCGCGGGAAGATTCGTCGCCCAACATATCGGCAGAGAATTCCTGCTCTCTGAAGACGGTAAGGCCTTCTTTCAGAGACAGCTGGAACCAATCTCGGCAGGTGACGCGATCGCCGGTCCAGTTATGGAAATATTCGTGTCCGATGACGGCTTCAATATTGGCGAAGTCCTGATCGGTTGCGACGTTCTCATCAGCCAGAACATATTTGGAGTTAAAGATGTTCAGGCCTTTGTTTTCCATGGCGCCGAAGTTGAAGTCGTCGGTCGCCACAATCATGAAGCGGTCTAAGTCCAGGTCCAAACCGAAACGCTCTTCGTCCCACTTAATGGCTTTGACCAGACTTTGCATGGCAAACTCTGTTTTACCTTTGTTGGCCGGTTCCGTCCAAATTTGGAGCAAGGCTTCGCGGCCGTCGGACAAGGTGACTTTCTGCTCCTGAGCGACGAAATTGCCGGCAACCAAGGCAAAGAGGTAAGAGGGTTTCGGGAACGGATCTTCCCAGATGGCATAGTTGCGTCCGTCGAGCAGTTCTCCCTGTTCGACAAGATTGCCATTGGAAAGAAGGTCTTTGTAGTCTTTCGGCGCACGAATGACCACTCTGTACTTGGCAAGAATGTCGGGACGATCGGGGAAGTAGGTAATGCGGCGGAAGCCTTCGGACTCGCACTGAGTAATGTAGTTGTTCTTACTCATGTAAAGTCCGGAGAGCTCAAGGTTGTTGCGCGGATTGATTCTCGTGACGATTTCAATTTCCGTGCGTTCCTTAATGTTGTGAATAATGAGCTTTCCGGGACGCATGTCGTATTGCCCGGGGAAGGAATCTTCGCCCGCGATCTTGATGGAGACTAGTGTCAGGTCGTCTCCGTCCAAAATCAGATCGTCACTTTTTCTGTCTTCCTGCGGGACAGCAATAATTTTGGAAGTGACTTCTGTGCAGGTAGGGATTAAATCGAAAGAAAGGTCGATCGACTCGATCTGATGATCGGGAGCCGTGTAGTCTTTTCTAAAAACAATATTTGATGCGTTTTGTGATGCCATCTTTATGTTCGCTTTTTTGAATTCGACCATTTTAGCGCGGTACCTATTTTTACAAGGAAAAAGGCGCTGATGTTTGACGCATTGTCTTAATTCTTCACATATTTTTGCGCTCGGCAAAAACTGTTTTTAAGCCTCTCTGAGCGATAGCAATTAGAATGGGTTCACTTTTTAACCAAGGAGTTGCATATGTGCACTACTTTTATCGTCGGCGACAAAGCTACGGTTGACGGTTCTTTCTTAGTTGCAAGAAGTGCCGATAGCTCTGCGCTCAAGGCTCAGTTGTTCATCATTCATCCTGCTTGCTACTATCCTGAAGGCGCGATGTATCGCACCAAGGATCACAACGGCGCAACCGATTTCAGCTATCCGCAGCCTGTGCACGCTATGCGTTACACCTCGGTTCCCAACTGGCAGACAAAACTTCACGGCGCCGTCGGCTTTAACGAAGCCGGCCTCGGCGTGACCGGCACGGAGTCCATTTTCGCCCGTGACGACGCATTGGCCATCGATCCGTACAACAAAGAAACCGGTATCACTGAAGACGACATCATCGATATCATTCTTCCTCGCTGCCATACCGCGGCAGAAGGTGTTGAGCTCTTAGGCAAGATAATCGAAACACACGGCGCAGGCGAAGGTTTCGGCGTTGCATTTGTTGACGACAACGAAATCTGGTATCTGGAAACCGGAACTGGTCATCAGTGGATGGCTCAGAGAATTCCGGAAGATGTTTACTTCGGTTCCGGCAATCAGGGCCGTCTGCGTCTTTACGATCCGAACGCTTCCGAGTTCAAAGGCAGCCCCGACCTGATCGACTTTGCCATCAGACACGGCTTCTATGATCCGCAGAAAGGTCCGTTCGATTTCGCCGCTGCTTACACACGCAACGACGACCGTGACCGTGTTTACAACGATCCGCGCGTTTGGCAGATCCAGAAGCTCTTCAATCCGTCTGTGATTCAGCCCGTCGAAGACGGCCGCGAATTCGGCGTATTTATGAAGCCCGAACGCAAACTCTCCCTCGAAGACGCCAAGCGCGTGATGCGTGACCACTTCGACGCCAGCGAGCACGATCCGTACTCTCACGGCCTTAACGGCAATGAACCCTGGCGTCCCGTCAGTGTCTTCCGTACTTACGAAGCACACGTTATGCAGGTTCGTCCCTGGCTGCCGAGAGCTATCGGTGATGTGATCTACATCGCTTTCGGTATGGCTGATCTTTCCTGCTTCATGCCTTTCTATCAGGGCCTCGAACAGGTTCCGGGCCACTACGGTATCGGTACTTGCCAGGCTGACAGTGCCTCTGTTTACTGGAAGTTCCGTAAACTTCAGACGCTCGTCATGACCGACTATCCGACTTATGCTCCGATCGTGAAGAAAGCCTTCGGCGATCAGGAACGCGCCATGACGGCTAAGCAGGAACAGATGGAAAAGCAGTACGTCGAACTCATCAAGTCCGACAAGAAAGCTGCCACTGCTCTCCTGCAGAAGACCAACCTTGAGCTTCTGGCCGAATGCGAAGCCCTGGCTGAAGACCTGACCAACCAGATCTTCACGCTGGCTACTGAAAACATTCAGAAGGCTAACTTCTTTGCCAATCGTTCAAAGAAAGACTAAGTCTTTTGAGTAGCTAAAACAAAACGCCGCGATTCTCGGCGTTTTTTATGGGCACAAAAAACGGAGCTCACTTTCGAGCTCCGTTTGTTCTAAGAATTATTTCTTAGCAGCGGCGTCAGCCTGTTCCCAAGCTTTGGCCGGATCAGGCCATTTGCCTGTATCCTTAATGATTTCGTCAGCCATCTTGTAGTTGTGACCGGCGGTCTTATGGCACATGATGCAGTTTGTCGGTTTGTCGATGAAGCCGGCGTGCATCTTAGCAACCATCGGGTTCTTAGCGTTGTACATATCGGCTAAGTTGTGGCAACCGCGGCAGTTGCGGAAATTGTAAGAGACCATCCAGTCGTTTACAGCCTTAGAAAGTTCAGGACGTTTTTCCAGCCACATCTGCGGTGTGTTGAGTGTGCCGCGGAGTTCGCCGAAACCGGAAATAGAACCGGCTTTTGCTTTTGCGAACAGGAGTTCAACATAAGCAACAGGTGTTAACGGACGATTTGTTTCATTTAAGAGGTGGCAGTCGGAGCATCCGGCTGTGTAACCTGACGGGGTTCTGGCGTGCTGGCCTTGTTTCCATGCATAGGTAACGCCGTCCATAGAGTGGCACCAGCCTGTGCAGAATTTATCGGTACCGGCCCACTGAACAACACCGACGAGACCTGCCGTACACAGAATGCCGACGACGATCCCTATCACGAGGATCCAAAAAGTACCCCATTTTCCGGTTTGAGACATTATGTACTCCCTTTTTTCGCTTTCCAGGGTGAAATTAGAAAGCATGTTATTGGACTTAAGAATCAAGTAGAGACGGTGTAGCGCCGCTCTCACATTCATAATATTATCTTAAGAAAACGAAAAATGCTTTTCTACCTACCTTATGATTAGGTAAATACCCCTAAGGGTTTACCTTTAGCAAAACACTTTCCTGTTGTTTTTTGTCCAGGAAATTCAAGGGGTTATTCTTTCCACCAAATTAGGCTATCAGCCTAATAAGGCTATGACAACACTTTGTTCAGGAATCTGAATATAAGCTTCAGATCCGATTTGCAAGCCGTGATTTCCGCGAATGAAGCCGACCACATTTAAGCCGTTAGGCAGCCTTAAGGTTACTTCTCCGCCTTTCTCTTTTTGAGGTAGCCGGGAGACTTGTCCGAAGAGGAAGCAGCGGCTGCTGTCGTCCGGTTTTTCTTTAGAGACGGTAGCGGCCGAAGCTTTGAAGAGGGCTAAGACACTTTTGCCTTCTTTGAGGTCGAGCAACTGACGGCTTTCGAGCGTAACGCTGGAGCGGAGGTACTGGCCCTCGCAGACTTTCATCTTGACCTTGCACATGGACATTCCGCCGTGAATGTCTTCAATCACGCAGGGAATAATGTTGCGGATGCTCATACGCAGAGCCACCGAGGCCAAAGCGGCTAGTTTCGGAGATTCACCGCCTTGGATATCTGTCAGGATTTGATTTCTTACCTTATTCAAAGCGGCAGAAGCTTCCAGCACGGCTTCGCCCGCTTCTGTGGTGCGAGCGCCTCCGCCTGAGTTGCCGCCGACGGTTTTTTCGACCAACGGTTCCCCGGCAAGAGCGGAAAGCGTTTCGATTGCCTGCCATGCGGCTTTGTAGCTAATGCCGGCGCTTCGGGCCGCTTCAGAAATACTTCCGTATTGTTTGATGCGCTGGAGGACATCTATTCTTTTATCCACCACATTCTGTGAAAGGGCGTCGGAAATATTTAAGGCCATCTTTATTCCTTACTTAAACGAATGTTGTTATTTTATCGATATTCAAGATTAGAATAACGACATAGAAGTTCCATATTTGCTTACATTATAGCCAATGAGGATGTTATGAAGAAAACAATGATCGCTCTTGCAACACTCTTAACCTTTTCTGCTTCCGGTGTTTCGGCTGCAGAAATCAACATTGCTGTTGCAGCTAACTTTACGGCTCCGATAAAAGAAATCTCCGCTATTTACGAAAAGGAAAGCGGTAATAAGATTCTGGCCTCTTTCGGTGCAACCGGTGCCTTCTACGCTCAGATTAAAAATGGTGCTCCGTATCAGGTTTTGTTTGCCGCGGATGCAAAGACACCTAAGAAGATTGTCGACGAAGGTCTCGGTATCGACGCTAAACCCTACGCCTTCGGAAAGCTGGTTCTCTGGAGCTCAGCAGATAATTTCATCAAACAAGATCCCAACTTCATCCTCTCCGACGCCGTTAAGAAAATCGCGGTTGCCAATCCGAAGTTAGCGCCTTACGGTGAAGCCGCCTATCAGACCATGGAAAAATGGGGCAATCTTAAGAAAGTCGAACCTAAATTCGTCACCGGTGACAACATCGGAAAGACTTTCCAGTACGCTAAGACAGCAAATGCACAAGTAGGTTTTGTCGCGTTGTCTCAGGTTTATAAAAACGGCAAGTTTACTTCCGGCTCCGGCTGGATCATCCCGGCTGACTGCTATAAGCCCATCCGTCAGGATTCCGTTATTCTGAACCCTGGCAAAGACAACAAAGCCGTGGCAGACTTCATGAAATTTATGGCAACAAGCCCGAAGGTTCAGAAAGTGATTGATTCCTACGGCTACAGTACCAAGTAACTAAGAATTAGGACCGACATGCTTACTGCGGAAGAACTGCTCCCTATCAAGCTGACCTTAGAGCTTGCTTTGATTACGACTGTTTTCCTGCTGCTGGTGGCAACACCGCTGGCATGGTGGCTGTCGCACACCAAATCAAAATGGAGAGCGCCGATCAGTTCGATTGTTACGCTGCCATTGGTTCTTCCGCCGAGCGTGCTCGGTTTCTATCTCCTCGTTGCCATGGGACCGTCGGGTCCTTTAGGTAAGCTCACTGAGGCTTTGGGCATCGGCTT
>ULWS01048659.1_pt1 | contig 12618 bp, 10 predicted proteins | sample 1960591 | NCBI WGS metagenome assembly ULWS01 (sample SAMEA4835818, study PRJEB28245) | human gut metagenome | biome: gut microbiome; material: fecal sample | place: Denmark | collected 2008
GTTAACTCAAATTGAAGGAATTAAATGACTATCCCTAATTAGAAGCCTGCTTCAAGCCTAAAACACCCACTATTTCACTAAAATCACTCCTTCTTCCGCCACTCCTGCACTTCATTCTCCCGTCCGAACGGATTACGAGTCATCAACCGTCGTGTCTTCTTTATGTCGAGTTTCTCCTGATTCTCGGACAAATACGCTCCGATTTGGGAATGAACCCGATGAAATACACGCGACCGATCGTTTTTATAGGCCGCAAATAATAACTCGACATAGATAATTTCATGTTTATCGGCAAATGCCTCGATAAAATTGCGGGTCGTAAAAATTTCACCCGCCATCTCCGCAATCACCTCTCCGGCATACTTGGTCATTACTTCATAAACCGATTGTCCGTTTTTCTGTTCCATAGTTTTTTATTTTCGAGTTAAAAATTATAATCGTAAAGCAGCTCGAAATCATCCAGGCAAAGGATTCTGGAGCCTGCATCACAGGTAATTATCAGGTGAGTCGGCTTCCGGTCTGTTCGCAAATACTCCAGAGGAATCGTAAATTGCTGCCAATCGACATCCTCAGCCACTTGCAATTCACCGTAAGCAATCAAATCGGAACAGGATGGATCCAAGGCCTCTTCAAGATATTGATCAACAACAGGATGCTCCGGGATTTTAACGTCATGATCTGGTACCGGAGACCATGTTCCCAATGCGATCCTAATTGTCGCCTCCTGCTCCTTCGTATCTGTACTCATCACGTTCCTGCATTGCAACCACCCCCGCAAAGCAGTCGGTGTCGCTTCGAAAAGCTGTCCGTAAATATTCCAAAGCATTGAAAGCACCCCAATAACACCACTACCAGCAGCAGGATCTACATTTATCCCAGTAAAAATATGCCCTCCATATAAATCTTTTACTATACTATCCCACTCTTCTTTCTGGAGTTTCACGGCATATTTCCCAGAACTCCCGGGGCGAATCGTCGGTTGGGGCAATCCCATCTCTGGGTAACCCCTCACGATTGAAGTTGCCCAAAACGCCCCCTCCTCCGAGAAATTCCACTCTTCAAAGTCGCCGTTCGGGAGTTTCAATGCGGGCAGCGTAGTCACGATATGAATCCGACTCTCCTCATCTCGCCAGCAGGCCATTATCTCGTAGGTCGTCTCTGGTTCGGCTTCTACGTGTGCAGAAAAACCGTTGCTCGAACCCGCTCCGGCAACTTCCACCCACTCTTTATCACCTTGTTTCCGATAACGGAAGCCCGCCTGCGCAACATCGGATGCACACGAGCCGGACAACCAAATCACCTGGGTCCAGACATCGGCACGTTCGAGTCTGACGTTGACAGAGCCCGAAGTAGCCTGTGTAAAACAGATACTGTCCAGTAAATTCCCCTCGGAATCCACCAGTCTAACCGTAGCCTGGCGGCTTTTCACATCGGAATTGGGGCGGAAAGAGAATACGAGCGACTCTTCTCGCTGATCGGTACGGGAGGTCTCCACTCTGATCCACGTCCGATCTTTCTCAGCAATCTCAACCGTGTAATCGATGTTCGTAATAAGCGTTACTTGCAAAGAGGTGCCTTCAGCCTCGATAAGGTAGGAGTTGGCGGAAAGATCAAAAACAACATCCGATTTCGCCTTGACCTCTAAATCGATATAACGGCTTACTGTCTCGTTCCCTTCATCGGAGAGGATTACGACAATCCGCTCGTCCGTCGCAGTATCGGGCAGATAGATAACGATTTTCCCCGACCAGTGATTCGTTTCGATGACATCAACCCAATAGCCGTCCGGAGCGACAACCCTCACTCGTGCATTTTCACTCGCCCCTTCCAACGTATATCCAACCTCACAGGTTTCACCGGCAACAACCTGCAGCGGCATTGAACAGTCGAATACAATATTCAAATTCCCCGACCCTCCATCCGGTCCATCACCACTACACCCCGCCAACCATAGACAGGCGGCCAATAAAGCAAGCATTTTTTTCATAATTATAAAAGTCTGTTGCCACCCGGCTCCGACATGGCGGGTTATAATTAGGGGATAAAAAAGAAAGTGTGGAGCCGTTCGTTTATCTGATAAGAGGTTCTGACAAAACCCAAGACGAATAAACCAACACAATACCCCACACCTGTTCAGTATGGAGCGATTGGAATAATATACACATACCGAAACAGATGATGAGTGTTGTCGTTATCCTCGTCTTGCTTGAAACTGTCAGATTTCTTATCAAGGATAAAAGCGAAACACTTTCATCAAAATATGTCTGTCGGACGAAACCGACACCACAAAACTATAAAATATTTTGTTCCGGACAACACTCGAGGGGGTATTGTCCTGCAAATTTCCAAAAACAGCCCGTTATAAATACGATTGCGGAAAAAAGAGTATTTTTGTGCACTGAAACCGACGTTTCCAATGCGCTATACGAACAAGAAAATCCTGAAAATCACCTTCCCGGTGCTGGTCTGCCTGCTGATGGAGCAGTTGATCGGACTGACAGATACGGCCTATCTGGGACGCGTCGGAGAGGCGGAATTGGGGGCTTCGGCCCTGGCGGGTATCTTCTACCTGATGATCTTCATGCTGGGATTCGGGTTCAGCATCGGCGCCCAGATTCTCATCGCCCGCCGCAACGGAGCCAAGGAGTATTCGCAGATCGGCCCTCTGTTCATGCAAAGTACGGCGTTCCTGCTGTTGATGGCCCTCGTGCTGTTCATCCTCTCGAAAGTCTTCGCAGCCCGCATCATGGGAGCCCTGATCGAAGCTCCCGATGTACGGGAAGCCGCCGTCCGGTACCTCGACTACCGGGTTTACGGTTTCTTCTTCGCCTACGTCGGGTCGATGTTCCGGGCATTCTATGTCGGCACGACCCGCACGCGCATCCTGACGATCAACTCGATCGTCATGGTACTCACCAATGTCGTATTGAACTACCTGCTGATCTTCGGAAAATTCGGATTCCCCGAAATGGGCATCGCCGGCGCTGCGATCGCCTCTTCTATTTCGGAAGGCGTATCCGCCCTCTTCTACATACTCTACACCCGCTATCGGACCGACTGGCGCCGCTATAAATTCCGATTCACAGGATTCGACTTTTCCCTGCTGAAACAAATCCTGAGCCTTTCGGTCTGGGTGATGATCCAACAGGGCGTGGCTTTCCTCGCGTGGTTCCTCTTCTTCCTCTGCATCGAACACCTGGGCAAGCGCGACTTGGCCGCCACGAACATCGTGCGGGCCGTATCGTCGCTGATCTTCATGTTCATCAACGCCTTCGCCTCGACAGCCAGCTCCCTGGTAAGCAACCTGCTCGGCGCAGGCTATGCCGAACAGATCATGCCCCTCTGCCGGAAGATGATCCGCCTCTGTTTCTGCTTCGTCCTCCCGCTTTGCATCCTGGCAGCCGCGATTCCTTACTGGACGCTCCGCATCTATACGGACGACGTATCTCTGATCGAATACGCCATCCCTTCGCTCTGGGTAATGCTGACTACCAACATTCCCTGCACGGCCGCCTTCATCTATCAATTCAGCGTATCGGGTACGGGCAACACCCGCACGGCCCTCACGATCGTCGCCTGCACCAGCATCGTCTATGTCGCTTATACGGCGCTGCTGGTTTACGGACTGCATGCCGATGTCGCACTTTGCTGGACCGCCGACCACGTCTATTACGGCTGCACCCTCACGGCTTCCTATCTTTATATGCGTTACGGCAACTGGCGTGCCCGCAAGATCTGACACCGGACAACACCGCTTCATAAAAAATACCTCTCCCGCCGGGGAAGAGGCATAAAAAAAGAGTATCCTTTGGGGATACTCCCGTAAGTTCCGAAAAGGGAAATTACTTGGCAGCTTCAGCAGGAGCCGGAGTTTCTGCCGGAGTCTCGCAGGCCGTTGCGCAGCTATCGGCTTTCTCGCAAGCGGCAGGCTCCTCGCAGCAAGCAGGAGTCTCTACGACCTCGGTAGCCTCAACTTCAACGGTTTCAGCCTGTTTTGCCTGTTTGCCGGCGCAGCTTACCATGGCAGCGGCAGCAACGACAATCATCAGAGATAAAACTTTCTTCATAGTTTTAATTATTAAAGGTTTTTAACGCGGCAAATATATAGATTCGGGTAGAATCTATCAAATTTTTTTCGTTATTTTTAATCTTTTGGAAAATTAACGAATCAGGTCGGCCACCGTGAGATCTTCACGCATTAGATAAGCCTCCGGAAACTGGCTGCGAATCTTGCCCAGCAACACGATCGCCTCCTCGGAAGTGACGCAATTTCCGGCAGAAACCTTGAAATAGGGATTTTCATAAACCAGATAGACCGGAATATCCGGGAATGCGGTTTCGAACGTCTGCTTGGCGGCAAGCGCATTGGCCCGGGCCTCCGCTCCGTTATCGAAGAAAATACCGATTCGATACCCTTTGAACCGGATGCGGTCGTTGCTCTGGCTCTCCCGGCTCACGACGCCCGCAGCATCCCCGTGCTCCACTACGGTAACGGCTGCCGAACCCGCAGGCTGCGACAGACGCTCCTTGAAAGAGGCGAGCGACTGGGCCGAAACGCCACCATACAATCCGAAAACAAACAGCAATGAAACGATTATCCTATACATAGTCACTATTTTCTTAAACCAGTCGGAACTTCCCGGATACACTATTCGAACGGAAACTCCTCCCGGACAAAGATAGTGAAAGGTGAGAGCAATCGTGCGGGCTTGCACGCAAAGATTGCTGAACCGAATCCTATCTTCTGCAAAGATAGTGAAAGCCGAGAAGAAAACGGCAGGAACCTGCTCCCAGTTTCCCGAAGCGTATCTCCTATCTTCGGTAAAAATAAGGAAAGGCACACGGCAAGCCGAACTTAACTTTATGTTTTCCTCCTCCTTGCATGGCAGAGTTTACAAGTGTTCTTGACGCATGCTTCGAGCGTCGGTCGTTTGAGCTTATCCGAGCCGCATCCTATCTTCTGCAAAGATATTCAAAAATTCGGAAAAAGGCATCCTTTCGAAAGAAACACGGCGCCGCACGGCCCCCGCCCGCAGCGTCATCCGCACTTCGACCTCCAGCCGGGCGTAATCCCCCTCCTCCAATCGCTTCCGAAGGACCATTCCGGCGGCGGCATCGGGAAAATCGAATTTCCAGCGACTGCACACCGGGCCGCGACTCCGCCCGGGAACTTCGACAGAACCCCTCAACACGGCACGTCCCAGCGAACCCGCTCCGGTGAAAAATTCCAATTCAGCCTCCTCGAGCCGCAGCGTGCGGCGGGACGCATTTTCCACTTCGAACGTCAAATCCAGACCCACCGTACCGTACTGACGCACCGCCACCTCTTCTCCGATCCGGACCTTTCGGACCAGGGACGCGCCGCATCCGCTCAAGAGAGCGGCGAACAACACCGGCAATACGTATTTCAACAAGGTTCTCACGCGAAGGTCCTATTTTTCTCCCGTATATATCTGCGCGATTCCCAAACTCTGGGAACGGGCCCTGCAATCCTTGAATCCCGCCTCGCGCATCATCGCCATAAAACATTCCGGAGCCGGAAATTCATCCACCGAAGCAGGCAGGTACTCGTATGCCTTGCGGTCTTTGGAGATCATCCCGCCGATAGCGGGCAACAGGCGATGGCTGTAAAGACCGTACACCCTTCGGAACAACGGATTGCGAGGGGTCGAAAACTCCAGGATAACGACCTTCCCGCCGGGCTTCAGCACCCGGGCGATCTCCCGGAGCCCCGCTCCGAGATCCCCGAAATTACGCACTCCGAAAGCCACCGTCACCACGTCCACCGACGCATCCGCCACCTCCAGGCGCTCCGCATCCCCGAGCGAAAGCACCACCCGTTCGTCCAGTCCGCAGGCCGTCGCCTTCCGGCGGGCCTCCGCAAGCATATTTTCCGAAAGATCGACGCCCAATACCTGCACGCCCCGCATGCGGCGGGCCATCGCCAATGCCAGGTCGCCCGTACCGGTCGCCACGTCGAGAATCCGCCGGGGCTGCATCCGCCGCACGATCCGCACCACATGCCGACGCCACAATTTATCGATCTGAAACGAAAGCGTGTGGTTCAACCGGTCGTACGCCGGAGCGATGCGGTCGAACATCTCGCGCACCTGTTCTTTCTTGTCCTGCTCTGTATCGTATGGTTTCATCTTTTATGTACTTTATGAATCGTAACGGATCGCCTCCACCGGTTTGACCTGTGAAATGATCGAAGCCGGAAGCATCAGCAACGTCAAAATCACGACCACGACTCCCGCATTGAGCGCCAACCACCATCCTACGCCGAACGCAACGGGCACCTCCGACAGCATATAACCCTCGGGATCGAGCGGGATCAGGTGGAAATAATATTGCAACAGACAGATTCCCAAACCGATCGCATTGCCCCACACGGCCCCTCGCACGATGAGCATCAAGGCCCGGTAGAGAAAAATCCGGCGCAGCGACGCATTGTTCATTCCCATCGTCTTCAACAGACCGATCATACGTGTACGCTCCAGCACGAGCGTCAGCAACGCGGTCGCCATGTTGAACACGGCCACGACGACCATGATGACCAGGATCACCGCAGCATTGACATCGTGCGTCTTGAGCCAGTCGAACACGGTCGGGAACCGCTCCTGCGCACTGCGGGCCGTCAGGTCCCAGAAAGCCTCCCGATCCGAATCCAGCAACATATCGTTCAGCCGGCGGGAGAAATCTTCCGCCTGCGAGAAATCCGCGAGCGTCACTTCGTAGCCCGACACCTCGTCGGACGACCAGTCGGCCAACCGCTGCACGTTTCTCAAATCGGTCATCGCCACGCTCCGGTCGAATTCGTCCATCCCAGTCGCATAGATACCCGACACCTTGAACCGGTCGCGGCGCGGACTCTTCTCCGACTCGACGAAAAGCATCTCGACCTTATCACCGGGCGCAAGCCCCATCTCCTGGGCAACGCTCCGGGAGATCAAAATCTCCTTAGTGCGAATCGAATCCCCGACACGGGGCAACTCGCCCTCGAGCAGATGGTCCCGAAAAAACGACCATTCGTAACCGCCGTCCACCCCCTTGAGCATCACGCCGAGAATCGCATCGGGCATCTTGACCACGCCCCCCTTCACGGCATAGGGAGTGAGCCGTACGACCTCGCCTGCCGAGCGGATCGTTCTCTCGAGTTGTTCGCTGCGCAATACCGGCACCGACTCGATCGACCCGGCGCTTCGCAGATCGGCGACCTCGACCTGGGCCGAGAAGCCGGTGACACGATCCGTGATTTCCCGCTTGAAACCCATGATAACGGCCAAAGCCAGAATCATCACCGTCACGCTCAACGCCACCGCGACCACGGCGATACGAACCATCACACCCGGACGGTTGCCGGATCCGTTATGCGCGATTCTGCGCGCTATGAACAGTTCGAGATTCACCCTCTTCCGATTTTGCACGTATTTTTCATGCAAAGTAACATAAATTTTTCTTACTTTTGTTCGATAAACCGACCATTATGAAAAAACAAGCTTTAATTACAGGGGCCACTTCGGGCATCGGACACGCTACGGCGCTACGGCTCGCAGCCCTCGGATACGACATCATCGCCACGGGGCGCCGCGCCGAACGGCTGGCAGCGCTCAAATCCGCCATCGAAGCGCAGGGCGGCAGTTGCCGCACGCTCTGCTTCGACGTACGCAGCGAAGCCGAATGCAGGAAACACCTCGAACCGCTCGATCGGGTCGATCTGCTGCTCAACAACGCCGGGCTGGCCGCCGGACTCGAACACATCGACCAAGGCTCCACGGCCGACTGGGACGCCATGATCGACACGAACGTCAAGGGACTGCTCTACGTCACCCGCATCATCACACCCAAAATGATCGCCGCAGGCGGGGGACACGTAATCAACATCGGATCGATCGCCGGAACCGAGCCTTACGAAAACGGCGCCGTATATTGCGCGTCGAAACACGCCGTACACGCCATTTCGCAAGCCATGCGTGCCGACCTGCTGAGCCACCGCATCAAGGTCACGGAGATCCGTCCGGGCATGGTCGAAACCGAATTTTCGCTGGTGCGTTTCCACGGCGATCAAGAGCGAGCCGACAAGACCTATACCGGCGTCGAACCTTTGACCGGCGCGGATATTGCGGAAACGATCGCCTGGATCGTACAATTACCGGCCCACATGAACGTTAATGATATAGTACTGATGCCGGCTCAACAGGCCGGTGCATACTACACCTGCCGGAATACGAAATAACAACCCTGTCCGTCTTCGAAATCCGGGACCGAATATGTCCGGAAGAATCGAAGCGCAGACACTGAAATTGAAAAATTATGCTGCTGATTTTCAACCTGCTCCAAAGCGGTTATTACACCACGGAGCCCGTAGCGTCGCGGTACGACGCCGCCACGATGGGCATGTTCGTGCTGATTATCGTGATCGGCGTAATCGGCTACATCGTGCAGGCCCGCCTGCAACACGTCTTCAAAAAATACTCCGAAGTGCCTTTCCCCGGCGGACTCACCGGTGCGGAAGTCGCCGAAAAGATGTTGCGCGACAACAAGATCCACAATGTGAAGATCACCCACGTCAGCGGACAACTGACCGACCACTTCAATCCGCAGACGATGACCGTCAATTTGAGCGACGCGGTCTATTCGAGCCGCAGCGTCGCGGCGGCAGCCGTCGCCCGCCACGAATGCGGGCACGCCATCCAGCATGCACAGGGCTACGCTCCGCTGGCGTTGCGTTCGCAGCTGGTACCCATCGTGCAGTTCTCCTCGCGTATGGCAATGTTCGTCATCATCATCGGCCTGGTGATCCTGGCCTCCACGCAGAATGAACTGCTCTGCTGGATCGGCGTGGGCATGATCGGCGTATCGGCTCTCTTCTCGATCATCACCCTGCCGGTGGAATACAACGCTTCGCAGCGGGCCCTCGCCTGGCTCCAGAGCAGCCACACGCTCGAAGGCGCACAGCTCGGACAAGCCAAGGAAGCCCTCTCGTGGGCTGCCCGCACCTACCTGGTAGCGGCCTTGAGTGCCGTAGCGTCGCTGCTCTATTACGTTTTGATGATTTTAGGACGCCGTGATTGATGGCCCCGGAAAAGGACTACACACACCGGAGCTGGATCGCCGTCACCCTGCTCATCGCCGTTCTCATCGGATTGAGCCTGATACCGCCGCAAACGCTCGGCGGGGTCAGTCTGCGCAGGGCTAACATCCTGTCCGACCTCATCTCTTTCGAAGAAGACCTCGAAAAAGCCGAAAAAGCGATCGATCTGGACGATGCGGATTTCCACATCGACCTGACGCAGGTCGCCCGCCAGATCGCCGACACGGTGCCTCAACACGCCCCGACCACCTACGAATGGAACCTCCGGGAAGAGGCGGACGATACGACTGCCCAACCCCGGCTTCCGGATTCGGTCCGGCTGTCGCCGACGCTGATCCCGATCGAAGATTTCGACACGACGGGACACAGCCGCCTCACGGCCTTCTATGAAAAACTGCAGAAAGGCGACGCTCCTGTCCGTATCGCGGTCATGGGCGACTCGTTCGTCGAAGGCGACATCCTCTCCTCGGACCTGCGTGAAAAGCTGCAGCTCCGGTTCGGCGGTTCCGGGGCCGGTTTCGCTCCGATGGCTTCGCCGCTGACCGGCTTCCGGCGCACGATCAAAACCCAGTCCAAAGGTTGGGACTCCTACAACATCATGCAACGGCGAAACACCCCCGCCGCTATCAGCGACTATTATTACATCTCGGGCTGGCTCTGCCAACCTTCGGACGGAGCCTCCGTTCGCTGGGAAGGTTCATCGGACCGGGCTTGCCTGGACAGTTGCCGCACGGCCCGGATCCTGTTCGTCAGCCGTGACGACAGCCGTATCGAGGTGACCGTCAATGATCGGGACAACCGTACGTTCGACATCGAAGGTTCGCCCGCCGTGCGACAGATCGTCGTCCATGACGACATCCGTTCGTTGAGTTTCAAGGTACTGTCGGGTGCCGCAGGAGCGATCGGCTACGGTGCGATCTTCGAATCGGCGCCCGGCGTGGTGGTGGACAACTATTCGATCCGCAGCAACAACGGACAGGCGATGTTCTGGACCTCGCCCACGGTCAATGCCCAGATCAATGAAATGCTCGGCTACGACCTGGTGATCCTGCAATACGGCCTCAACATCCTGGAACCGGGCATCCGCTCCTTCGCCAAATACGGCGAACAGATCGAGAAGATGATCGCCTACATCCGGCAGTGCTTCCCTACGGCCGCCGTATTAGTGATGAGCGTCAGCGACCGCAGCGTGAAGTCGGACTCGGGATTCGTCCCAATGGATTCGGCACCCTACATGGCTGCGGCCCAACGACAGGCCGCGCAAAACAGCGGGGCAGCCTTCTGGAGCGCCTACGACGCCATGCAATCGCTCGGCGGCATGGCGCAATTCGTGGCCAACGGCTGGGCCGGAAAGGACTACACCCACATCAATTTCGCGGGCGGTCGTCGCGTAGCCTGGGCTCTGTACGACGCCATCAACCGAGGTGCCGAACAACATCCTCCCTTCACGCCCGTTGCGCATGACAACGTCATCGACACCCGGAAAATCTCGCACCTGGAAATGATGCTGCGCCAGGCAGCCAGGCCCCGTATGCAAAAACCCTAACGCCCGGACATGATCCAGACGGTGGAAAATATCGGGGAAAAGCTGGTTTCGATGCTCACGTACGACGCATCGCAGCCGTTGATCTTCAGCAGCGGGCTGTTCCTTTTCCTCTTCGCCGGATTCCTCTTCTTCTACGGATTCACCCGCCGGGCTCCGATGGCCCGCATCGTCTATGTCATCCTCTTTTCGCTCTACTTCTATTACAAGTCGAGCGGCATCTACTTCCTGCTGCTCGTCTTCGCTTCGGTGAGCGACTACTGGATCGCCCATGCCATCTACAAAGTACGGACGCAACGGGCGAAATACTGGCTCGTGGGATTGAGCGTGTTGGTCAATCTGGGCATGTTGGGCTATTTCAAGTACACGAATTTCCTGATCGAAATCGCCAACAACCTCTTCGGACAAGGGTTCCTCAACTTCCAGAACATCTTCCTGCCGGTCGGTATTTCGTTCTTCGTATTCCAGTCGATGAGCTATACGATCGACATCTGCCGGGGACAACTCAAACCCCTAAACAACTGGGCCGATTACCTGTTCTATCTCTCGTTCTTCCCACAACTGGTAGCCGGCCCGATCGTCCGGGCCAAAGACTTCATTCCCCAGATCCGACAAAATCCGCTGCGGGTCACGCGCGAAATGTTCGGCATGGGCGTATTCCTGATCCTCATCGGCTTATTCAAAAAAGCCGTCATTTCGGACTATATCTCACTCAACTTCGTCGATCGTATCTTCGACGAGCCGCTGCTCTACTCCGGGTTCGAATGCCTGATGGGAATTTACGGCTACGCCCTGCAAATCTATTGCGACTTCTCGGGTTACTCGGATATGGCCATCGGCATCGCCCTGCTGCTGGGCTTCCGCTTTCCGAAGAACTTCGACGCCCCCTACAAATCGGCCACGATCACCGAATTCTGGCGCCGGTGGCACATCTCGCTCTCCACGTGGCTGCGCGATTATCTCTATATCTCGCTGGGCGGCAACCGCAAGGGGCGTATCCGCACCTATTTCAACCTGCTCGTCACCATGCTGCTCGGCGGTCTGTGGCACGGGGCGGCCGTGCGCTTCATCCTTTGGGGAGCGCTGCACGGCATAGCGCTGGCCCTGCACAAGCTCTGGCTGAGCGTCGTTCCCGGCTCCAAAGCCACAGGAGCCGAAATGCGGTGGTTCTGGCGTATTCCGGGCATTTTCTTCACCTTCAATCTGGTCTGCTTCGGATGGCTGATGTTCCGTGCCGAATCGATGAAAACCGTGCAGCTGATGCTCCACCAAATTTTCACGAACTTCAATCCTTCGGTCATCCCCCAGGTGCTCGAAGGTTATGCCGGCATCTTCCTGCTCGTCGGCATCGGCTACCTGCTGCACATGCTTCCCGACCGCTGCGACCGCTGGGCGCAACGATTCGTCACCTCCCTGCCGACGGTCGTACAGGTTCTCCTGGCCGCGTGCGTCATCTGGCTGGTGATGCAGGTCAAGTCGAGCGATATCCAGCCTTTCATCTACTTCCAATTCTAAACGACCTATGCACTCCTGCGACGAATCCCTGTTTCTGGCTCTCAATTTCGACGGCGGTCCCTGCCTGGACCGGATCATGACCCTCATCTCGGGCATGGCGATCTGGATTCCCTTTTACCTGCTGATACTCTGGCTGGTCTGCCGGCGCTACGGATGGCGCAACACGCTGCTTTTCCTCGCGGCGCTGGCTCTCGCCCTGGTGCTCTCGGACATGCTCTGCGGCATCTTCAAGCACTCGGGTCCCCTGAAACACCTTTGGGCCGATTTTCCTCCCCGCTGGCGCCCGATGTTCTCTCCGGCCCTCGAAGGACTCGACATTCCGGCCGACTCGCTCTTCGCCTGGCGGCATGCCGGGCTCCCCACACCGAACAGCCTCGTACACGTTCCCGCCGGAGCCGTCGCCGGGAAATACGGCACCGTATCCTCCCACGCCGCGACGATCGCGGCAGTCGTCGTAATGTCGGCC
>ULWS01004629.1_pt1 | contig 12499 bp, 7 predicted proteins | sample 1960591 | NCBI WGS metagenome assembly ULWS01 (sample SAMEA4835818, study PRJEB28245) | human gut metagenome | biome: gut microbiome; material: fecal sample | place: Denmark | collected 2008
TTCCCTTATGTTTCATACTATTTTTTTGAACACGGACAGACTTAACATTCTTTACTATGACAAATATCATAATTGCAAGAATTGCAACTATCCCAAGCGCACCAATAGCCAGCGGAACGACCATTCCACTCTCACTAATCACGGTGGCAAGCGGTACCTGCTCATCTGCTATATCATGCTTATTGTCGTTTGCCGCCTGCGGTACCTGCTCATCTGCTATATCAGTATTTGGCTGTGCCTGCGGTGCCTGGATTCCATCCTGCGGATCATTTTGTCCGTCAGGCACTATTGTGTTTGCGGCATTTGCTCCATCTGCAGCTCCGTTATTTGCCGCTCCTGCTGCATTGCCCGCTGCATTAGCTGCCCCGGCTGCATTTGCTGCTCCTGCGGCTGCCTGATTGCCGCCTGCTGCAGTATTGTCATTTGCTCCATTTCCGGCAGCAGCCATGCTTGATGCAGCCCTTGAATATACAAAATTGAACACGTTTTCTGACGCATTTGACGACAGCTTTCCTGTCTGATTATAGCTGTCCGGAATATATCCATCTATATACAGATAAGCTATAACCGGCTCATCGCCCACATTACCATAATAGGTACGGCTTTCAGCAAGCTTATTGCCATCTGTATCCACATAGTTGACTGTATACTCAGCAAGCTCGCCCGGTATGCCGTATGCAACAACATAGTCCTGATCTCCCGATACGAGAAAAGCCGACTGTGCAACCGTATTATTGTCACGGCCGCTTAATCTGATTCCCTTTACATAGTACTTGCTGTTTTCATTAAGTGCCACACTGCCCTGTGCATCACAGCTGATGACATCTCCGTATTCAAGACCTGTGACAATTATTTTGTCTTCTTTAGCAGAAACAGAAACCGAAGCCCCATTGCCTGATGCCTTGCGCACCTGCACACCACCGTTTATGCTTCCCTGACCTCCGGCTGAAAAGGAAACAGTGTATGTATATGAAAATGCCTTTGCATCTGCTGTCTGTGCGAAAACACCGGTTATGACAACAAGAGCTGCAAGAAAATATTTAAGCAATCTTTTCATTTTGCTTAGCCCCCTTTCTGTCACTTACGAAAGCCAGTATCATCAAAATAATACCAATCACAAACACTACAGCTGACGCTATTGACCAGATATCTCCGGTCTTTACTTTGCTTGTTGTAGTTGTAAATGTAGGTGGATTTGATAAAGTTGGATCTGAGTTATCCTCTACCGCAAAGTTCATCATAAGCTTTGCAAGTGTATCCTGATATATATTACCCTGACTCTCTCCGTCAAGCCCTACTAAAAGCTTTACGCTGCCTCCCTCTCCAGGCTCTAATGTCTTTAAATAAAAGAACTTATCCAGAGAGTTTGTAGCCTCATTGAGTCCTTTTCCGGCTGTTGTCTCCTTCTCACCACCTACGCTGGTGCTGCTGTATATAGTGTCCTCTTTTCCATCCGGTCCTACAAATGTAAGAATATATGAGTATCCACCATTTTCAGCCACAGCCTGTGTATCCTCAAGACTCTTTAATACATCATTGGACATATACCATTTCGTCGAAATACTGCTGTTATTCTTTATATCAACGGAAAATGTGACAGAATCTCCGGGCTCCATCTGTGAGACAGAGGCTGCTATTTTATTTGAATCAAATGAGCTGACCATCTCCTTGCCTGTAAACTCACACGAGCCGGCTACAGTAGTATTTTCATCTGCAAATACAGTGCCTATCGAACCAAGGATAAACAACATGCATGATAATAATGCGATAAATTTTTTCATATTGTCCTCCTTTACTCTAAGCTTAGTGCTCCATCATCTGATATATTTACATCAACACCCCACGCACTCTTAATCGCGTCCTTTGCATTGTGTGTCTGTACTGCATCAACAGTTACTTCCAGCACAAATAACGCACCATCATACTCATACGTAGTGGTAATGGTTGTAAGTCCGTTATCATCAGTCTGTGATGTCTGATCCACTATGGTGGCAATATCACCGGCTATACTGATTTTGTCAGCAAAATCAGGTGAAGTCTGACCCTTTTTCAAAATAGAATTGTAGTAAAATACATTTCTCTCTGTGGTCTTAGCACTCTCATCCTCTGTCCAGCCATCATTTGTAAAGCCAATCTGTATCTTGGATGGATCAAGGTTTGAAAGCTTATCACCTGTCTCCTTGTCTGCCCAGTAATGCTGCACAGTCACTCTCACATACTCATCTATCGAGCCGCTGTTTTTGACAGCAAGCCTCTCATCGTACTTTTTGTCGAGAATCAGCTTTTCATCTCCGGCATTTTCTAACATATCGCCAAGCAGCACTCCTGTTGCCTCGCTCCAGTCATCATCCTTATGCTTATAATCACGCCAGCTCACATCATTGCCATTCTCAGTTAAAGTGACACCGATGGATTTGATGTCAATCTGAGCCAGATAATTATCACTCATATATGTAAGAGTTGCTTTTGTAGATCCTATCGTCGATGCTGCAAGCATTATTGCAGAGGATGCTACAAGTATAAGTGGAAGTTTTCTCTTCATTACTCTTCGCCCTCCTCTTTATCATACTGTGCTGTCGCATCCCATTTTGCATCAGGTGCGACACACGGATTGCCATTTTCATCATATGTGACAGGAGCACACTCCTGAACCACAACTACATTAAAGCTGGTCTTTACCTTTTCACTAACTGTGATAGCTGCAACAATTGGCTCGGTTTTACCACCAACCGGCACTACCTGACTGTAATACCAGTAGCCATCATCTGAAAGGCTCCAGTTTGAGCCTGATGCCTGTATATCAAACTGGCTCGCTGCAATTACCTTTACCCTGACAAAACAGTCTGCTTTTCCTGTATTCTCAATCTCAATAGTTTTCTTCCAGTCCTTAAACTTCTCCTTGACATCAGTTGTAGGACCGATATCTACTGAGATACCGCCCTTTGCCGTAGCATAGGTTGTAAAATATGCCAGTGTCGGTTTAACTGAAACACCACAGACAATGAGTGTTGCAGCAAAGGCTGCACATATAAGAATACGGTGATTTCTATTAAGTTTTTTACAAGACTCTGATAATTTTTTCATTAATTCTGCACCCATTCCCATCCGGTTCCGTCATACTCAAAATGGTTTACGACACCGGTACTATAAATCAATTTGTCGTTGTAATCGTTTGTGAAATCAACATCTGCGGTCTCACCGGCCACAATCTGTGTCTCTATGCTGTCTGAGGAGGTCACCTGATAACTGCCAGCGGCATATACCTCCTTTACTATCACCCTTGACCCTGCCGGAATATTGTCAATAACTACGCTCTTAGCCCCTGTACTGTCAAATCTGATTGATGCGATATCGGAAAACACCACATTACCATCCCTGTCGTAGGCCTCAACATCAAATGCAAACACCGGCTCACCGAGTGCTGTATTGTATGTCTTTAATGTCTTATTAATCTGTAAGCTTCCCATAAGCCCGGTCTGTTCAGGCTTCAGCTCGATATCGATATCATCATATATCCATGAATCTGAGCCGCTTCCTGTCATAGCAAACTCATTATTCGGAGCCGAAATCAGATACGGCACAAATGTGTATCCAAATCTTGCCGAATTAGCCGGCTTTGCATACACCAGATACAGTCCCGTCTTAACGCCTGTGACGTTTCCCCTTCCGTTTGAAACATCTATTGCCTCATCTGCTGTCAAAGAACCTTTGTCTGCAATGTCCGCAGCTGTCTTTGCCATCTTTTCCCAGTCATCTGCGGTAGTTTTACTGCTGATATCTGATATAGATTTAGCCAGCTCATCAAACTGCTTCGTTGCAGTGTATACATCGTTCTCATCTACATCTGCCACTCTGTAAAGCTCTACGGGAAAATCCACAGTATACAAATCCTCCCATGTATCAGGGATATCAACTGTTATAGAGCATTTCTTATCAATATCAATATGCGTCCTTGCAAAAATGCTTCCACATGGCAGAGAAAACAAGGCTATCGCTGCTATAGCTATACTGACAGCTCTTTTTAAACTATTGTGCATTTTTCCTCCTTCCTGATTCTATCTGAATCTATACAATATCGTTTTACTAAGTATCTTACAAATTATAATATACAAAACCAGAAACAGAATGCCAAGCACTATGGCTTCATGTAACGGCTGTACCTGCTTTACATCCTCGACAATAAGTCCCTGTGCATCATTTGCAATCCTGTGCCCCCTGATAAGAAGCCTGTGTGAATTCACACCATACGGTGTACATGTGATAAGTGTACAGTAATCCTGACCTTCCTCAATCTTTAAGTCATTAAGCTCATCAGGCAAAACAATCCTTATCTGATCAACCTCGTAGGTCAGTGTCTCGCCAAGCACATACAGCTTAAATGTGTCCCCCTCCGCCATCTGGTCAATATCCGTAAATAGCTTAGACGACGTAAGTCCCCTGTGTCCTGAAACAGCACAATGTGTGCTTGCTCCGCCAACCGGAAGCGATGTGCCCTCAATATGGCCAACACCTATCTGAAGTATTGTATTGTCTGTGCCGTGGTAAATCGGCAATGAGACATTGATGGACGGAATCTCAACATAGCCCATGACTCCTGTGCCAGATACATCAAGAAGACTTTCATACTCTGCTTTATCCTGATCTGACATTTCATAACGATCCTGCTTACTTAAAAGCTTCTCATTATATGCCTGTGCAGCTTTTCGCATCTCATCAAGCTTTTGCTCATCCGTGTTGTCTACCGCATCAACGTAGCTTGCAATGGCTCTGGACTGATGAAATGAATTCCAATAATCACTTACTGTCGGATATAGCAGTAAGGACAACCCTGCGATAAACACTACGCAAAAAAGAATAGTAGATAAACGTCTTTTCATAGTGCTCTCCTTACTGTTACATAAACTCTAAATAAAATCTATTATAGCTGCCACAGATTTATAACCTGTGGCAGCATAATATTTAAAACTAAATAGTGCCAGTCAGATATTAATTATCTAACACGCTTCTTTGTTACAAGAACAATTCCACCACCGATAACTAAGATAGCACCAATTACGTAGATTGCTACACGTCCGGCACCACCAGTTGAAGGAAGAACTGAACCCTTGTTGTTTACTACATTTGTAGATAACTCACCCTTATCAAGCTTAACACCTAAATCAATAATTGAACCAGATGCTACATCTCCTGTAAGATCTGTAAGCGTTGGATTATCACTAGACTCGTCATGCTTTGCAGAAATTGTAAATGTCTGATCCTCGATTGAGTTGTATCCGTCAGGTGTCTTTGTCTCGCGTAATACGTATGTACCATCATCTAAGCCTGTGAATCCGAATACTGTTCCCTCTGTATTAGTAGAAAGAATCTTCTTAACCTCTACAAGCTTAAGCTCCTCTTGTCCGTCAACCTTTACTTTCTTGAAAAGTGAGAACTCTGCACCTGTAAGTGGCTTATTATCTTTGTCAACCTTGTTTACAGTTAACTTGTAAGTAAATACGATAACCTTGTCTTCAGGAGTCGTACCTCTGTCTCCCTCACCACCATTGTTAGGGTTGTTAGAGAACTTAAGACTAACTTTATTTGGGTTTCCGGCTGCGCCGATTACCGCATTCTCGTTAAGCTTTGCTGTATACTCAACAACAATCTGATCTGAGTTTTTAGCGCCAAATGCTAAGATATTGTCACATGTAAATGTAAGTGTCTTAGCTGTTGCATCATAGCTAGGTGTGAAATAATCTGTAACATCCTTCTCACCTAATTTAATTACTGCATCATTGTTGTAGTCAAGTCCTTTTGAAAGAGTATCATCAAACTCGAGAGAGTATGCCTTGTAGCTTTCAATGTTGTTTGCTAATGTAGCTGTGAGCTGGAATGGAACATCATCTCCGATATCGTAATCGGCTGAATCCTGCCAATCTGTTGTCACGCCTGTTGTGTCGTTTGTATCCTTAACCTTCTTCTCTACAGAAGGAACATCTGCCTTTACATTTGCAACTACATCATCTGTAATATGAAGAATGAACTCTGTGTAAGATTCCTGACCCTGTAAAGAATTATCCTGATCTTTGATAAGGTAGTAACCTGGCTTAAGGTTGCTGATTACATTCTTTGCATCCGAATCTGTTACTGTAACTGAGCCTGATGCTGATGCTAAGTTTGCACCAATAATCTGCGCCTGCTCTTTAAGCTCTGAAGAGTTGTTACCAAAACCACCGAGTTTTTCAGCATAACTAGCAGCATCACCGCCGAGAGCAGTCTGTCCTGCTTCTGTAATGCCCTCTCCCCACTTTATGTTAGAAAGAGTTGCTTTATCTGCTGATAAATCACCAGATAAAATCTGATAAGCCTCATAAGTGTGTCCTTTGACAGCCTTGTTAAGTGTAAGACTGAATGTGTTTTGATCTGCGTTTGGTGCTGCAAATACAGTTACACTCATTGCAAGTGTAAGAATCATAGCAAGCACTAATGCAATGCTTCGTTTGATTGTTTTCATTTCGCATTCTCCTTTTTTTATAATACTTTTTGTTTTTTATAGAAAAGTGTTATTGTAGCTATCGCAATAAGCACAACTCCACTTAACATATACAACCATCTGTTACCGCTTCCACCTGTTTCAGGAAGCTTATACTCATTGAGCTTATTTGTAATCTCAATAGTACCTGAGTCAACAGCCATATTCTTTCCCGGTGCCACATTGGCATCAGTTCTGTTAATCACTGTTCCATCTGTATTCTTAAATACATAAGAAACATCATAGCCTGACATACTGTTGTTCTGATTTATTCCAACCTCTGTAACATAATACTTATAGGTTTCGCCTGTTATATGACCTATATTATCTGTCTTTTTCGTAGGAAGGTCTTTGAATTTATAAGACCAGTTTCCATCTTTATCCGGTGTCACTTCTACGGTATCACCGTATTTATCATCATTTCCTGATGAATCCACCCGATGTAACTGTAAATAAATACTTCCATCTGTCTTATTTATAGGTTTGTTATTGGAATCAACCCAATTTTTTTCAACAGAAATTTCTGTTGTTGGAATAGTCTCATCACCGATATATACTATATCATAATTGTTTGCCAGACATTTTCCTGTTAAGCTGTTATTTGGAGCTGCCACAGGATATTTATCTTTATCCAGCGAACTAAAGTAGAAATATGTTTTTTCCGGTTCTTCTGGAAGAACATAGCCACTAGGAGCCTTTGTCTCAACAACATAATACTGTGTGTTATATGTCATTGAATTTTTATTAAAGACAATCTCTATCTTACCTTTATCATCGGTAACATATTTATTAACATAGACATATCCTTCTGGTGTTTTCGTAGTATCTGTACTGTTTGGATCATATTTGTAAACATCAAACTCTGCATTCGGCAATAACTTTCCGTTATTTCCCTCTTCTGTCTTATAAAGAATAAACGAATTATTCTTATATACATAAAACGAAGAATAAGATTTAGTGTACTCTAATTGAGTGTTAATATCTGTTTTACTATTATCAACACCTTCCAGTGAAACGGCATTAGATACATTAAATTTAGGTTTTGAATCATTATACTCCTGTAGCAAATCACCCTTTACACTATAAGTGTATGTCAACATTATAGCTTTTCCATCAGGGACAATAGCATTTATTGTTTTGCTTGAATACTCCCATTCATTTGATGCTTCCTGTGAATCATATGTCCATTTACAGTCAGATATCACCTCACCAGGTTTGTATGTTCCATCGTCCTGCTTGATAGCCTCTCTGAACTTAACTGTACCAGGCATCAAATCCACCTGCCAGCTTACCCTAGCATTTTCATAAGTTATTTTTTTGTACGACAAAACATCTTTTAAATTTAATGGCCTACCACCATCCAGATATGTCTTGCCCTCCGGATTTATAAGAACAGTATAATTCAACTTATGTTCATCATCATTCCAGCTTCCGTTTTTGCTTATAACTTTATCTCCTGAATCCGGAATATTTTCATTATCCTGCTTTGGTTTTGATATTATCTGTGTCTGGCTAGATTCACCAATCTTATCATTATTGTCCGATTTAGCAGAAGCTGTATTCTTGTACACAAGCTCCTTTCCTGCCTCCAGGGTTTCAGCACTATCAGCCTTACATTTGTAAACAAGGAAAATTTTAGAACCTTCTCCCCAGCCACGAACCTCTGCATCTTTTGGCTTTTCTACAGTTGTAGTTATTACCTCACGACCATTGCTTGTATCTTTTTTACATGAAGTATTAATTCCCTCAGAATAGTAATTTTTGCCATTTAAATTTTCTACTTTATAGCTCTTGCCATCCAATGTAGGGTATGTAAAACCTTGGTCTGAATTATTGTATTTTAACTTTACAGTAACATTTTGTACGCTGATGCCCTCCGGCATATTATCAGTGATTGTATATTTGGTTGCATTTTTATCCATTGTAACCATTACAATCCATGTGAGCGTTCCGTCATATCCTGAATCAGTGGTCTTTACATATGTATCTGCTGTATTGTTATTTCCATCACTCTTAACAATTGATGATTTAATATCTTTTGTCGTTTTAAAAGAGTCATTTGCATTAACATTCCAGAAATTTACGTTGTTCTTAAACTCGAGTTCGCCACCTGCTGAATAGTCTGCATATGATTTATATTTTAAAGTTACTTTATAACCATCTTTATTGCTATTAGAAGGTACAAACTTATCTTTAAACTCAAACGAAAATCTGGTAAACTTAGCATCCGTTTCGCTATTAAGAGAATAAAAATCATACTCATGATCGCCGGATTTTACTTTAAAATTATATATCGTATCGCCAAAAATGTTTTTTGCCTTATCAAATACATCTTTAACCTGCTGATAAGTCATATAATGAGCCGTATTGTCTGAAGTATTATTTGTCAGTTCATCAACAAACCAAGCCCCTGCATCCGCTCCGGTTGAAGGAATGGTAAATGTCGATTCCCAACTGAGCTCATACCTGTTATTCTCAGTCTCTTCATTATGGGCAGTCAAGTTCTTTGTAACTTTTACATCTCTATGAGTTCCCGGAACATTTACTCCGGCCCATTTGCTAAACGATATCTCTTTGTTATTGAAATTAACCTGATTATTAACAGGCTGGTCATAGCTTTGTGGTGTGACAGATGTTTCATATGTAATAACATATGTACTGTCATTTTTATTATCTATAGCCACAAAGTTAATACCGCTAATCTTGCCTTCTTTGTCCTTTTGGATTTCAGCACCTTTACAGTCGGTATCCTGTTCAGAGCTTATTTTAAAATTCTTTGCATCCTTAAGGCAGTTATCTGTCAGTACAGCCCCAACAATATCATTTCTTTCTTTATTAACAGTGATTGTCCACTTGACAGTCTGACTGTCTGAGTCGTATGCACCTGTTTTATCAAGATCATCTCTCGTGTATTTAATAACACTGCTTGATGTATCAATAACCTTTTCATTAGACTTTTTATTTATTGATTCACCGGTAACCTTGTTAGACGCCTGTGACTCATTTCCACTATCGCAAAGAGATGTGTCATAATAATACTTGTATTTTATCTGGCAGCTTTCACCGGCATTAAGCTTAGGCAGCGTTGCTGTAAGATTATATTTATGATTATTATTGTCATTATTCGAAGAAGCCGTAACATTAGCAGTATATTCACCACCAACCTGCTGTCCGTTTTTAGTTATTGTGTAAGTAAACTTTGATGTATCAACAGACATTTTGCCGGCCTCCAACACATCATTTAAAGTAATAACATCCGGTGTACCTTTTTCAGATGAAACATCAACAACATACTCAGCATATTTGCCATTGTCATCTTTCTTAAGCGTATTATCTGTTGTATTTGACTTTTTAACGGTAATATCATAATTAGCGCTGTGGTTCTTATCCCAATGGATATATTCCTTGCTTATATCTAATGTAGCATCTCCGCCTATCTTAACAACAACATCACCATTGTCCTTAACTTCACTATAGCCACTTGCGCCAAATGTCGCACCACCTTTAATTTCAGTAGTGTTGCTTTGTATGTAATCATCAGCAAATTTAATCAATACAGAAAATGTACCATCATTGTTTTTTATAAAGCGATAATTACAAAACTTATTGCCGCTTTCGTCTGTATATGAATGCCAGCCATCACAAACCGCATCAGGAATAGATATATCCTGTCCATAAGTCATATAATAATTCTTAATTATATTTCCGCTTTCATCCTTGAACTCACCCTCGCCTATGGCGAAAGACATATCAACCTTATAATTAAATGTCTTTCCATCCCATTCTACTTCAGGCTGATCACCTTCAAGCTTCACCACCGGAGGATTTTTAAGCTTCCCCAGATTGGTATATGTTTCCTTCTGTCCATCCACCTCGAACTCGTACTTGTTCTGATCTTCTGCAGATGCAGGTTGTATAAGTCTGTACGCAGTAATGCCCAGCACAATAACAGCCATTGAAATAATAAACGTAGCAAGCTGTCTACGTCTTCTCACTCTTTTAAGCCGTTCTTTGCCGAGACGTTCCATATCCTTATCCATTCTGCATCCTCCTTTCATAGAGTTATATAATTCCATTTGCTTAATATCTTAATCGTTCAGCTAACATATTACACCTTTTTGGTCACACAGCGGTCACACGGGACCATAAATCTGATTTTTCTACTTTTTTACTAAAAAAAGCTAAATATTTTTAGTCAACTTTGCCAATTTTAGACAATGGCCATATGGCAAATGTGACTCTTCCGACTACCTGTTCCTCTGAGATACAGCCTATAGCTGTATTTCTTGAGTCAAGTGATACGCTTCTGTTATCGCCCATCACGAAAATCTTGGATTCAGGAACCTGATAAGGCAGCTCTATATTACAGTCTCCTAAAGCTTTTTCATTGAGATACGGTTCATCAATTGCGATATCGTTTACATAAACCGTGCCATCCTCTGATATATTGACCCAGTCACCCGGCATCGCAATAACTCTTTTTACAAGTATCTTGTTATTGTAATAAAAAGCTATGACATCTCCTGTTTTAAAGTCATGCCCCTTTGATGCCATAAGCACCTGTCCCTCCTGTAACGTCGGTGACATGGATGTTCCGGTCACCTTCAAAATAGGGAGCCACAGGTTTGCGACCAATATTGCTGCCGCTGCCACTACCACAAGTGTTCCTACGGTATTGAAGAGTGTTGCTGCAAATTTGTTGTTATACTTCACTCTTCTCAGTTCCTGACGCAGCTCCTTTATGCCAAGATCATCGCTATAACGGTCATAGTCGTCTGTCATGATACTGCGATAGCCCGATCTATCTTCAGTCTTCTCAGCACTTTTATTCTCAACTTCTTTATTCTCAACTCTGTTTTCTTCTGAAACCTTCCTTGATATTTCCTTTTCTATATGTACAGATATATCCTCCGGCCGGTTTCCTTTTTTAGTCTGCTGATATTCCTTCTCTATTTCAATATTTTTTTCTATATCAGGAGTTATGTCTGGCGCCGGTGTTACATATTTGACCGGAATTATTTCCGCTATTTCCTGTGATATATTTTCATCAACATTTTGGGTCTGCTTATGTACCTGCGTTACTTTTTCAGATGACTTAACAGCTGTTTCCATCATCTGTGCCAAAAGTAAATCAAGCTTATCCTCATTGGTAAGTGGTTTCTGTTCGACATCCTTCAGCTCCTCGTCTTTGCTTAAATCCACTACATCAATATTATTTTTGCTTTCTGCAACAGCTACAATATTGTTATGATTAATCTCTGCAACTACCTTTTTATTGTATTCAGCATCTGTGCAGCTTTTTGTCGAATTTGTGAGGTTAGCTGATTTATTCTGCTTAATTTTCTTCTGTTCTCTTTTTTTTCTTAGCTCAATGTACTTTACGGCAACTCTTGCCAGAGCATATATTGCCTTTTTATATATTTTTTCTATCATTCTTTTGTCCAATTATCCATTTCATAACCACAAAATATTGCTTCTATATTATTTTCTTGTCAGATTATTTGAAGCCATGGATATTACGGCGGCAAATTTCTGGATTTCCTCTGTTGCTGACGTGAGTTTATTAATTGCAGCATTGATATCACCAGATGTCTTTACCTCACGCTCAAGTGTCTGAATATGTTTTTTTGTCTCGTCAAGCTCTTTTCTTAAGTGTTCAACCTCTTTACTTCTGTCTAAAAGCATCTCTAGCAGCTCACTTCTGCTCAGCTTCTTTAATTCTTTTGCTTCCATATTCATAATCTCCATATATCAGAACAACCAAAGAATAGCTTACTATATCTTTGGTTGTCATTTGTCATCTATATTATATCATAAAATTTGATTTCTGATATGTTTTTATATTATTTTTTGTGACCTAATTCATAATTTTGTATAATTTCACAAAATACACTTTCAAAAAAAGTTGTAATTGCTTTTTTTAAGTCTCATTTAACAAAAAACATCGTTAGTTTGTACAAAATTAGAATTCAAATTTCTTTGCAAAAT
>ULWS01035650.1_pt1 | contig 12496 bp, 8 predicted proteins | sample 1960591 | NCBI WGS metagenome assembly ULWS01 (sample SAMEA4835818, study PRJEB28245) | human gut metagenome | biome: gut microbiome; material: fecal sample | place: Denmark | collected 2008
ATAGCTAAAGTTATAGGCGACAATACAACTGATGTTTTTGGCACGCAACTTGAATCGTTTGGAACATCTTTAACGAACTTCTCAAATTCTGTGGCAAACGTAAATCCAGAGAATATCAACAAAGCTGTTGTTACAGGAAAAGCGTTATCTGACTTAGCCAACAGTTTACCGGAGACAGAAGGTTTCTTTAGTAAGATAGCAGATTTCGGTACATTTGGAGATGATTTGTCATGGTTTGGATCATGTTTAGCAAGCTATTCTATTTCCATATCCGAAATCAATACAGATAAAGTCTTGGAGATCAATAAAGCAATAAGGTCATTGATCATCCTGTCCAATGATATTTCAGCAGATGGATGTAAGAGTCTGACTACGTTTGGAAAGTCATTATCAAAAATCGCTAAAAATGGATTAAGCAGTTTTGTAACAGCTTTTAGTGATGCCAAAGATCAGATCATTAACACAGGAAGTCAGATGATTACTGATTTCATAATTGGGGTGGAAGCAAAGCATCCAGATTCGAATGCCGAATTTAGAACGGTCGCACAGTCAGCGGTAGATACAATCAGAACATCTCATGCTAGTTTCAGTCTTGCTGGGGCATATTTAGTTGATGGATTTGTCAACGGAATCAGCGCCAATACATACAAAGCGGCTGCACAGGCTAAAGCAATGGCTTCGGCGGCAGTTGTGGCTGCAAAAAAAGAGCTGGACGAACATTCTCCGTCAAAAGTATTTTATGGAATTGGCGATTTTGCAGGTAAAGGTTTTATAAATGCACTTGCTGATTATACAGATAAAGCAGAATATGCAGGACAAAATGTTGCTAAAGCTGCTGTTAACGGTTCGCGGAATGCAATTGGAAAAATTGTAGATGTATTAAACAATGGAATAGATGCTGAACCAACAATTCGACCTGTTGTAGATTTATCGGATGTGACAAAAAGTGTTTCAGATTTGAATACCTTATTCAGTTATGAACAGGCTATGTCATTAGGAAGTCAGATAGAAGTAACACGTAAGGCGAAATTTCAAAATGGAAATGCAAACGACATAATTTCTGCGATTGATAAGCTTGATGCATCATTAAGCAGATTCAGAGGAGATACTTATAATCTGAATGGTATTACGTATGATGATGGAAGCGTAGTTGCAGAAGCAATCAAGACTCTTGTTAGGGCTACAATAGTGGAAGGGAGAATATAAAACATGGCAAATAAAAAATGTAAGAACGTGACATGTGGTATCCAATCGGGTACCACTAATGTTTTATATTTTACATGGGTATGGAATGGATATATACCAAGTACTCATAAGGACTGGAGTAAAAATAAAACCACTAAAGACTTTAAATACCAGATTCAGTATACAACGGGTGATGGTGTGTGGTTTTGGGGAGAAAATGGCTCGACAATTGCAAATAATGTTCGTAATCTTACATATTCAATTCCCTCTAATGCAAAGAAAATACGATTCAGGATTAAACCGGAGTCGAATACATACAAGAATAATAATGTAGATACAGCATGGTATACATCTGAATATACAGCATGGAAAGAATATAAAGTCGTCGTAGACAAAACGCCAGCAACACCAAGTACACCAACTTTGAGTGTAAGTGGAAATCTTCTTACAATGGAATTAGATACATACGATGAGAATACGAAGTCGGTGTATTTCTATGTTGTGAAAAATGATACGAAACGATATGGCGAATATTCAGCAGATGTAGTTAAAAACCATGTAAGTATGACGATTGCAGTAGATGCTGGTGCAGAATACAAAGCAAAGGCATGTGGAAGCAATCAAAAAAATGATCATATGGGTTCTTTTGAGACTGGAGAGTGGTCTGAGTATTCATCGAATGTGTCTCCGTGTCCGAACACACCAAGCTGGATATCTTATTATGCCAAAACATCAACAGAAGTAAAGCTTGACTGGACACATTCTAAGGGAGCAACGAGTTTTGAGGTGCAGTATACAGAGTATCAAAGATACTTCGATAGTTCCGGAAATGTTACATCACTTACAGTTAATGAAGAATCTGATTATAGTCATGCCGAGGTCTCTGGTCTTGAAACAGGAACAAAATATTTCTTTAGGGTCAGGGCAAAGAATGACGCCGGTTATTCCAGTTGGTCTGAGATTGTATCTGTAATTGTTGGAGAGGTACCGGATGCACCAACAACTTGGGCAGATGCATACACAGCAGAGGTTACACATTCGCCTGTTTTATATTGGACTCATAATTCTGGCGACAGTTCAAATGAAACAAAAGCGGAGCTGTATATTAGTATCAATGGTGTTTATGTTGGTGCGTTATACGATACAGAAAAGAAGAAACAGGGGCAAATATGCTCATTTCCTTTGAGCAATCTCGGAATGACATTTTCATCAGATACAAAAATACAGTTTAAAATACGAACCATGGGAATCCTTCAAACAAAAACAAACGGAAATGAGGCTTGGAGTCCTTGGTCCACAACAAGGACAATTCAATTGTACCAAGCGCCAACGTTGACCGCCACAATAAATGGTTTAGATGAAAATAAAAACCTTTTGGCATATCCGTTGACATTAGTATATGAATCGGGTCCAACTACACAGAAACCAATTAGCTGGTATCACGAAATAACTGCTGGCAATACATATGAAACTGTTGATGAAACAGGTCAAGTTAAAACTGTAATGAAAAACGATATTATTTGGTCTGAGTCATTCAACGCATCTGAACGATCAACAACTTTAACCATTAATCCAGCATTGACATATTTGGAAAATGGGGAAGTATACGTTGTAAAAACTGTAGTTGGAATGAATACTGGATTGTCAGCATCACATGAGCAATATTTTAAAGTATCAATGTTGGAGACAGCGATTGATATAGAAGCGGTCGTCAGTTATAACACTAAAAATTATACAACATCAATTGAAGTAGCTGTGTATGATAAGATTCAGGATAATGAGTTGGATTCTATAATTGATGAAAACGGTGAAGTAGTGTATGCAAATGGTGGGAAATTGTTGGATGATGCATTAGTTTCTATATATAGAAGAGAATTTGATGGATCATTTACTGCAATAGTAAAAAATGCTATAAACCGTGAGCATAACACTTTTATTGATCCGCATCCAGCATTAGATTATGCGCGATACAGAGTGGTTGCAAATTTAACTGGAAACGGAAGTTTTGATTTCTATGATGTGCCAGTATATCCAGTACAAGAGAAAGCAATTATTATTCAGTGGTCCGAACAGTGGCAAAACTATGTCGGAACTGAAGATTTGATTTTAGCAGAACCAAGTTGGAGTGGCTCATTGGTACGGTTACCGTATAACATTGATATATCTGACGATTTTTCAAATGATGTTAATTTGCAAAAATACATTGGTCGAAAAAGACCGGTTAGTTATTATGGAACGCAACAGGAACATACGGCAACATGGTCAGTGGATATACCAAAAGATGATGTCGAAACATTATATGCAATACGAAGGCTTGCTAATTATTTTGGAAATTGTTATGTAAGGGAACCATCTGGTACGGGATATTGGGCACAAATAAAGGTTTCATATAGTCAAACACACGCTGAATTGGTAATACCGATTTCATTTAGTATAACAAGAGTTGAAGGGGGTGCTTAAAATGCTGGATTGGACTCAGACTATGTCACAATCTTACAGATTTTATAAAGTTGATCCTGTAACATGGATGGACGGTCAGGAATTAAACCAGATTTCTGACTGTTCTATTAATTGGGATTCAACAAGTAGTACACTCGGTTCTGCATCTATAACAACTTCTGAGATACTTGAAGAATGCTACATACGAACATATATGGTAGCAATTCAAAATGGGGTAAAAGAAACGATTCCAATTGGTACGTTTTTGTATCAAATGCCATCCAATGATTATGATGGAAAGTGTCAAACAATAAAAATGAATGGTTATACGCCGTTGATGGAGTTAAAAGAAAAATCACCGTCAATCGGATATACAATAAAAAAGGGTACAAATTATATGACATTGGCAAGTGAATTGACAGCGAAAAATACAAGGGCACCTGTTATCGCCGTAGAAACAGCAAGTACCCTAAGTTCTAATTTTACAGCTGGCACAGACGATACATGGCTTACGTATCTGACAGATTTAATTGCTACAGATCATTACACATATGATGTAGATGCTTTGGGACACATTCTTTTTTCTCCTGCAATCGCTACAGAGAAAATGCAACCAGTAATGACATTTAATGATGATGAAAGATCCATCTTATTACCAGATGTTACAGTTGAAAGAGATATGTATGATATTCCAAATGTGGTTGAGGTTGTGTATTCGGAAGGTGTCAAAAAACCGATAAGTGCAATTGTTAAAAATACAGATGACAATAGTCCGGTATCAATTAGTCAAAGAGGCAGAGAAATTATTCATCGTGTTGTAAATCCGTCGTTGAGCGGTATACCGAATGAGGAATATGTGAAAGAGTATGCAAGAAATTTGCTCGCAACTTTATCAAAATTAGAATACAAAGTAACTTATACGCGTGGTTACTGTCCAGTAAGAGTTGGCGATTGTGTGTTATTGAACTATGAAAGAGCAGGTTTAAAAAACATAAAAGCCAAAGTTATCAGTCAGTCTATTAATTGCGGAATTGGATGCACAGTAGAAGAAACAGCAGTATTTGTTAATAATTTATGGGAAGGCGGTTTGTAACATGGAATTGTCAGCACAATTGTTAAAATCATTTGCGAAAGTTGTAAATCAACCTTCAAAAGAGACTTCTAAAACATTAACTATATATGGCGATTTAAAAAACGATAAGAATGATTTTTACGTTAAGATCGATGGGTCAGAGGAATATATCCCTACATATACTGTTGTTAATGGACAAACTGGAGATAGAGTAGTTTGTGAAATACGAAATCATTCAGTATTAGTTACTGGAAATTTATCGTCGCCATCTGCAACTGGTGATGACGTGAAACAAGTATCAGATAAAGTTGATTTTCTTGAAGCAAATAGAATTACAACAGATTATCTCGAAGCTCATTATGCAGAAATTGATTTTGCAAACATAAATGTTGCTAATATTAAACAAGGATTTATGGAATCGCTTTTAGTATCACAGGGAATAATAGCAGATCGTGTTGTTGGTTCAGAGGTGACAGCAACAAACGTTTTAACGGGAGTAAATATTTACGCTGACGATATTGTAGCTGGAACTTTATCAGTAGACAGGCTTGTATTTCGAGGAAGCGAACAGAGCGTAATTTATCAGTTGAATAACATAAGTGGCGCACTTCAGGCAGAGAACGTTGATACGATTAATGGTGAAGTGATTACACCAAGGACAATTGCAGCTGATCGCATTATAGCAAAAAGTATTACAGCAACAGAAATTAATGTACAAAACTTAGTTGCTACAGGATTGATAGAAGCGAATAGACTGACTTCTAAAAATATTGTAGTAGACGATCTGTTTGCCACGGATATTACAGCAGCCGGAAGCATTAAGAGTAGTAATTACGTCTACACAAGCGGTATTTATAGTACAGCAGGTGTAAAAATGAGCATGGCAACCGGTCAGATAATCAGTAGACAATTTGCTATCGATGCATCCGGGAACACTTATTTTGCTGGACAATTATCAGCACCAACAGGAAATATTGGCGGTTTCACAATCGGAACAAATTCTTTATATTCTGGACCTGATAACCTTGGGAGCAACAAAAAAGGTGTTTATATAGGCACAGATGGAATAAGTTCAATTGGGGATAATGGCGGAAAATATGTGCAGATAAGAAATGGAAAAATTACAGGTCATAACAGCGGCAGTATGTCTGGCACGTCTGAGGCTGTAATAGATTTGACAGCGGCAAGTAGTGTTGGTAATAGAGCTTTTGGTTTGGGGGCTCAAGCTGGATTGTTATCAGTGTACATGATTGATGAGACAGCTATCAATTTGTCGTCCGCCAAAGGCATTATTATATCTTATGATGGTATATATACTGGCAAATATCAAAGTGGAATGTGTGTGCGAAACAAGACATTACTTTCAGTTGATGGTGATGTTGGATGCTCATTGAATTTATCAAATGCTTTATGGCTTCGTGCACACAATACAGCAGGCACATTAACCAGATTGATTGGTATGAACAGCAATGACAATGTTCATATGGGTGACTATAATGGAGACAATATATCACCAGTATATATCCATGCAAAAGGTAAACAATACAATTTCACAGATGCAGCTTTTTGTCCAAATGTTACGAATGATGTTCCATTAGGATTGTCGAATAAGCGGTGGTCAACTGTTTACGCAAAGACTGGAACAATTAATACCTCTGATCGGACAAAGAAGCATGACATAAAAGATTTGACAGAGGTATATGAAAAGCTGTTTCTTAAGTTACAGCCAAAGTCATTTATATTTAACGACGGCGACCGTGTACATATTGGTGCTATCTCACAGGATGTTGAAGATGCTATGCATGAGCTTGGAATGTCGGCAGAGGATTTTGCAGGATTCTGTAAGGATATTCGGTATGATTATCGGGAATACAACGATGACGGAACACCGGTAGAGGAGAGTCGATACGTTGTAACCGATGACGACGGAAATCCGGTATACGATTACGCATTGCGATATCAGGATTTTATCTTTTTAACAATTCATATGGTGCAGAAGCTATTTATCAAAATGGAAAAAATAGAAACGGAAATGAATGCAATGAAAAAGAAAAATGCTTTATAGAAAGGACTGTAGATTTATATGAAAAAATTAGAGATTAAAACTGGAAAGCTTTATGATATGTATGTCGGTTTTCTATCGAATAATATTGTAAAACTGGAATTTTCAAGAAGAGGTGCTTTGGTTATATGCCGTAATCTTAAGAAGATTGAAACAGAGTTGTCAGAATATATTTCAGCGCGACAGAAATTAATCGAAGAGTACAAAATTGGTGATGAACCATATATTGACCATACGAATCCTCGATATAACAAATTTATGAATGAACTTTATGCAATAAATTCTGTGGATGTTGTTCTGGATATTAATACTATTACAGAAGAAGATCTTCCGAAGAATATTAGTATTGAACAAGTCTTGTTATTGGATTCAATGCTATGCGAGAACGCAAAGGAGTAAATGTAAATGGCTAAACTCATAGAATACGATCAAGTAGAAACGCTTAAAGACGAAGACATATTTTTGATTGATGGCGAACGAGGAACAAAAACTATATCGGCGAAAAATCTTGCAAATGATATCAAAAAAGTTAGTTTGGACGAATTGACCGAATATACGGACGATAAACTTTCTAAACTGGATGATGCAAAACTTGATAAAACTGGAGATGCAAGTAATGTAACTAGCGATATTCAATCTGCAACGATCAGAACGAATCTTACAACTGGGGAAAAACTTGCTGTTTCATTGGGAAAAATTAAAAAATTCTTCAGTGATTTAAAAACTGTTGCTTTTACTGGAAGTTATGCAGATTTGACAGAAAAACCAACATCAATGACAGCAAATGGCGGAAATGCCGATACCGTAAATAATCACACGGTTGATACAGATGTTCCAGAGGATGCAAAGTTTACAGATACAGTATATGATACTTTTGTAAAATCTGGAACTGAAGCAAAAGCTGGTCTTGTTCCGTCACCACCGACTACTGCTGGCACAACTAGATACCTTAGGGAAGATGGAACTTGGACTGTCCCATCGAGCTCTATACCAGATGATACAGTTACCGGTATTAAAGGAAATGCCGAAACAGAATACCGCACAGGGAAGGTGAATTTGACACCGGAAAATATCGGTGCGCTTCCTATTAGTGGAGGAAAGTTAACAGGTCAATTACAAGTTGGCGAGAAAGTTAAACTTTATACCAGCAGCGAGGGTGGAAACATTCAGATTATATCACCAGATGATATCGGTTTAAGATGGGAACTAGATGCATTCAAAGGTGATTTGAGGTTTATTTGTTTTAATAATGATGGTACCGTCAAAAAAATCTGCCAGTTAACAAAAGATGGAACGCTTATCGCAAACAATGCAACACAATCAGCAGCAGGCTTAATGAGTCCGAAAGATAAGGAAAAATTGGACAATCTTTCTAATGCAATAACCATTGGTGGGGATACAGCGAGCAATATCGTATCATTTACAGCATCAACCGCAAGAGAAAATCTCAAAAGCGGCGAATCCCATGCGACACTGTTCGGAAAGATTGTAAAGTGGTTTTCTGATCTGAAAGAAGTTGCATTTACCGGAAAAATCCCATGGTCTGACGTGACAGGTAAACCGAGTACATACGCACCATCCAGCCATACGCATGATGAACGATATTATACAGAAAGTGAAGTTAATTCTATATATTCTGGTATTATGCAGAATCTTATCAGCGGAGACGAAAATGTGACGACAAAATTATCAAAAAACATTGCAAATGGAGATGCGACGCTTGATAACAGAATAACAGCAGTTGCCAACGCATTAAAAGGATATCTTCCGTTGTCAGGCGGAACGTTAACGGGAAGTTTAGATATTGAATCTGGAAAATATATCCATGGAACACATACAAACGGAACAATTCTTGACATTCTGGGATTAAATAAGAACAATAACTGCCATGTCGGGAATAATACAACTCCGACGTTTCTTCATGGAGCGGGGTATCAATTAGATATATCTGGAGCATTCATTTGTCCGAATGTATCGAACCAGATGTCTTGCGGAACAAAAAATAAATTATGGACAACTGTTTTTTCGAAAACAGGCGCTATTAATACCTCTGATCGTACAAAAAAACATAATATTATCGATTTAACGGAAGCGTATGAGCAGCTGTTTTTAAAATTAAAACCGAAGTCATTTATTTTTAACGATGGCGATCGTGTACATATTGGTGCTATCTCACAGGATGTCGAAGATGCTATGCAGGAACTTGGAATTGAACCGAGACAGTTTGCTGGGTTCTGTAAGGATATCCGGTACGAATATACGGAGTACAACGAGGAAGATGGAACTCCTGTGGAATCTTCGAAAGTTCCATGTAAAGATGAAGATGGAAATATCATTTATGATTACGCATTGCGGTATCAGGAATTTATCTTTCTAACTGTTCACATGGTGCAGAAGTTGTGGAATCATGTGGAAACATTAGAAAAGGAAAACATAGAGACGAAAAATCAGATCAAATCAATGCAGCAGGATATTGCAGAATTAAAAAAATCAAGAGCCTAAGAGCCGATTACATGACCATGTGTTGTGTAGCCGGCTCTTTTGAATAACAAGCCTTCGGGCAGAAAGAGAGGAAAAAGAAAATGAAAGAATTTGACAAAGTAAACGTGATTTATGGAGTAATTGCCACGATGGGGGTGGCACTGTTCGGGAAGTACTGGTTCCTGTTTTTTGGATTTCTGGTATTAAATGCGGTTGATTACATTACCGGATACTGCAAGGCGAAGTTCTACAAAAAGAACGAGTCCAGTGCGATCGGTGCAAAAGGAATCTTAAAAAAAGTGTGGTACTGGATTGTAATTGGTATGGCATTTTTTGTTTCAATGAGTTTTGTACATATGGGGGAGATCATCGGCATTAATCTTTCGTTTGTGCAGCTCTTCGGATGGTTCACCCTTGCCACATATTTGATAAATGAAATCCGGAGCATCTTAGAAAATCTGGTAGAAATGAATGTGAAGGTACCGCAGTTTTTGATTGCGGGGCTGGATATTACACAGAAATTACTGGATACCAAAACAGAAGCTACAGATTCAAAATAATATATGATGGTAAGTTGTCTCTGAATAATTAGAGATGGCTTACCATCAACAGCGAAAATAGCATTCCCTCTTATTTTTTCCGTATGTAGGTTACAGTTGAAACATTTATGATTACCTCAGAATGGAGGTGATCGTTGTGCAAGAAAAATATTTGCTATCTATTAAAGAAACTTCTGATTTATTTGGTATAGGACAGCATCGATTAAGAGAACTGGTTCGGGATGATTACGAATGTAAATATCATTTGATGATTGGACGCGTTATACGGATTAAACGAGAACCATTTGAAAAATTTATAAGCAAAGTTGAGCAGATATAAATTATCGACATCGTGCTTCGAATGTGATATCATCTAAGAGTATTCGTTCGAGGCACCTTTTTTATGGAGGGCTGAGAATATGGCAAATAAAACAGTATCAGAAAAAAATAAACCTACACGAAAGAAGTTACGTGCTAATGAGTATTACAATCCCAAAACAAAACGGTATGAGTATCACTATAAAGATGCTTTAGGGAAGGAACGAGTGATTAGCTCATATAGACTGGATATAACAGATCAGTTGCCAAAAGGTAAACGGAGCGGAAAGAGCTTGCGTGAAAAGGAGGCAGAATTAAACACACAGCTTGAAAATCATATTGACATCGATGGGGCAAAACTTACTTTACTTGAGGTTATGGATCGCTATTTAGAAAACCTTTATAATAGGAAAGAATTAAGTCCAAATACTAAAATGGGTTATAATGTAACTGTAAATACATTAAAAGAATACCGTCTTGGACATATGGAGATAGGTAAGATCAAACCAGAGCATTGTGAAGACTGGTTGTCTGACATGAAAAAGAAATATAGAGGGTCATCTATACAATCGCAAATCAGCCTTATAAAGAGAACATTTGAGTATGCTATTGACTATGATTATATTGTGAAGAATCCGTTTAGAAGAATTACGACTGACAGAAGCGATAGTAAACAGATGGAAGCGCTGACTATACAAGATATGAACAGGTTTTTGGAGTTTTGCTCAACAGACGCACATAGTAAACACTGCTATGATATGATTTATATTTTGTTTTGGACAGGCATGAGAGTGTCTGAATTATGTGGGCTTACGTTGGACGATATAGACATGAATAAGAGGATGATACGTGTTGAAAAACAGTTATTATGTCTGAATCATAAACATGTAGTGCGAAAACCTAAAACATCAAATGGCATAAGATTCATTCCTATGACAGATGGTGTGTACAATAGTTTTGAACGTGTACTGAAAAATCGATATTTAAAAGGTGATATCGAACCGGTTTGCTATGATGAGAGGGGTAATGCATACGAAGGGTTTGTGTTCTTGGCAACAAGAAGCCGTAAAACAATTGTTAGGGCTCATGTTGAGGAATATTTGCAGAATTGCATTAAGCGTTTCAATATTGTAAATCCAGATACACCAATTCGGAAGTTTGAACCTCATATTTGCAGACATACTTTTGCAACTAATATGCAGACGCTTACGCCAAAGACACTTCAATATATTTTGGGGCATGGTAATATTAGTACAACAATGAACAACTACGTAGATGCGAAGCCTGGAGCGCAGCAATTGACAGAGATCAATGAGCTGGCAAATACTATGGTAGCTATTTAGTATAATTTTTAGTATACTAAATACGTACTAAATAATCTGAGTAATAAAAAGGAACAAGATGCACCAAAGAGCAACGAAATGTAATTTGGCTGATAGCTGGAAACCGCATGGTTGCTGGATATTTTAAGAAATAGCGGGAGATGAATAAAAATGATAGCGATCATTGACTATGATGCAGGCAATTTAAAAAGCGTACAAAAGGCACTTGACTTTTTACATCAGGAATGCGTGATAACGAGGGATTTTCATGAAATCCGTCAGGCAGACAAGGTAATCTTACCGGGGGTTGGTTCTTTCGGTGAGGCGATGGCCCAGTTAAAAAAATATGAACTGGATAAAGTGATACAGGAAGTGGCGGAGGAGAAAAAGCCATTTCTTGGCATCTGCCTTGGTCTGCAGCTTTTATTTGAGGGCAGTGAGGAAAGCAGCGGAGTGGAAGGTCTGCATTTGTTAGATGGGCAGATTCTGCGTATACCAGATACAGAGGAATTAAAAATACCGCATATCGGATGGAATTCACTGGATCTATGGAATAATGGAAGGCTCTTTGCAGGATTGCCGGAGCATCCATATGTTTATTTTGTTCATTCTTATTATCTGAAAGCAAAAGATGACAGAATTGTGAAAGCAACTACGGAATATGGCACACATATTCATGCTTCCGTGGAACAGGACAATATCTTTGCATGTCAGTTCCACCCGGAAAAGAGCAGTACAGTCGGACTTAAGATACTAGAAAATTTTGCCGGGATTTAAGACAGGAGGATAAAAATGTTTACAAAACGAATTATTCCGTGTCTGGATGTGAATAACGGACGTGTGGTAAAGGGTGTTAATTTCGTAAATTTAAGGGATGCAGGAGATCCGGTTGAGATCGCAGCGGCTTATGATAAGGCGGGGGCAGATGAACTGGTATTTCTCGATATCACAGCAACCTCAGATGCCAGAGAGACGGTCGTGGATATGGTGCGCAAAGTGGCAGAAAAAGTGTTTATTCCATTTACTGTAGGCGGCGTTATCCGTACTGTGGATGATTTCAAGGCATTACTCCGTGAGG
>ULWS01028906.1_pt1 | contig 12457 bp, 11 predicted proteins | sample 1960591 | NCBI WGS metagenome assembly ULWS01 (sample SAMEA4835818, study PRJEB28245) | human gut metagenome | biome: gut microbiome; material: fecal sample | place: Denmark | collected 2008
CATATATTCAGGCTTACCCACAACGGGCAGGTGTGTTATTTGCGCGGCGTGCTTAACCATTATTTCGGCAACGGCTTCAAGATAGGGAGCATGAAGCAGGAGGGCGAGTGGCTCTATGCCGTTACCGAGAGCGGGGAACAAATTCCCGTAACTGTGGGCGAGCCGGGTCCGGGTGTGCCTGTCGTTTACAGTGAGCAAATGCTGAATATGGCGCAAAACGACTTCATTGTGTTTGTGCCTGCCCGTGCCTGGGCAAAACTCGCAGAGATTAAAGCGATGGTGGATAAATACAAACTTATAACCAAACGGGCGCACTATGTCAAGACAGGCAACCCCATTGTCATAGGCCGCAACCCGTTTACAAGTGAGATAATCCCCATAACGCGGAATAAATGAAAACAGCAAGCTACACCGACACCAGAACCGCCACGGGCGGCGTCGGAAAATACCCCCTTTCGACCGAAACACTCGACTTTATCCAGGATCAAATAAAACTGTTGGAACTGCTGGCCGGTGTCGGAGGTGTCAACTACATACTGAAAGCCCCCAACGGCACCGTCGGCGGCGTGGCTGTCATAGAGAACACCGACAAGCAGACCGAGGTCGTGGAAATAGCGCCGCGCCCCGTGTTCGGTACTTCGGTCAGATACCTGACCATAACGACCACCTCCGAGGACATCAAGGCTGACGCGGAAACCTACAAGGAAGCGCGGACATTGCGCGTGGCACAGTTCACTACCGCCAAGGGTGCGGAGAGCTACGACATCAACAGTTTTGTGAACGTGAACGGCAGACAGCTGGAAGCGTTCCCGACCAATGCCGTGCTGGCAGGTCAGATAAAGAACATGCCCCAGACGGTTTTAACCTACCTGAAAGATGTTTTGGCCGAGAAGCTGACCGCCAAGACCGTGCAAGGACTTACGCAGAAGCAGCTCGACGGGCTTAAAACGGCGTGTGTGCTGTCATGCACCGGGAGCGTGTCGCTTTTCGGGTCTGCCGATTATACGGTTGTGGTAACAGCCCAGGGCAGCACCAGAGTACGCCAGGAGATAATCCAGGGCGACGACTGCCACTATGTGCGCACATGGAACGGCGCGGTCTGGGGTGCGTGGAGCCAGCAGCTTGAAACAGCCATGCACTTAGATGTTAAAATCGTTCGGTCGACCGTGTATCTGCGGCACGGCGCGCTGGGGGCAGACTGCGACATCGTGCTGCTGCGCAAGAAAAAGCGCAGCTCCTACCGTCGGACAGGCGGTGCAAAGTCATACACCAAGAACAAAGGGAAGCGCCAGAAAAGGCAGCCTAAAAGCCAGTATGTGCATTTCAAGGGCATACGCCTGAGCAAAGGCGAGCCGGGCAAATGGTATGTGCCCAAGTGCATAGGCGTGGCCGACCCCAAAACTGACTCCAACCTGATAGGCAAGGAGCTGCCGACGCTCTGCGCGTCGCTTTTCTATGTGGGCACAGGCGGCTTCTACCGCATACAGGGCAACCGCAAAAAAATAGTGCTGAAAACGACCATGAACACCAAAGGAACGTGCCACAAGGCTTATGCTCCTATCGGCGTACAGATAGCCAGGCTCAAGCCCACGGGTGGCAAGGACAGCGGCGGCGAGATAGTGCGCATGAAATACCGCATTAGCCAGTATAAATCCAAAGTGTTAGGGCCTCAAACGGCGACTTATTCGTTCCTCCGCACTTTCTCGCTTGACTAATCAATCGATAAATAAGGGCATAAAAAAAGTGGGGTGATGAACTCCACTTTTAAGTCCCTGCGGTCGAAACACATTGTACGCACATCAGGACAGAATAAAAATTTTGATACTGTCGGACTGTTCAACATCGTTCGGTGGCATCTTCGCCACGCGGAGAAGAACAGCAAGCAAAGGGACCCAAAGGTTGAAATACCCTACAAACCATGAAAGGGTAAACGCTTCATTTGTCGAAAGTCCCCAATCCAGGGACTTGAACGTCGCCTCAGCTAACAAACACTTTTCAATAACGGGAAAGGAGTAAAACGGTGCATATCGGGGCTACAAACGGACTTTTGAAGATGTTCTAACTTTGGTGCAAAGTTAATAATAATTGATAACACCACAAAATAATGAGCAGAAAACTTGCTAATTACGCGCGAATTTTTAGGGGGGGGTAAATGCTGCCGCCCCAGCGCGCCAAACTTAAAAAATAAAATTATGCTGAATGAGTAGGACCTACAAATGCGCACCGCTTCCGTTCATGGGGCAAAAGCGCTATTTTCTCCGGGACTTCGCCGAGGTGCTGGAGCGGGTGGAGGGACAGATTGACACAGTGGTCGACCTTTTCGGAGGCTCCGGGCTGCTGTCGCACACGGCCAAAAGGGTGTTGCCGAGGTGCAGGGTGATTTATAACGACTTTGACCATTACGACCGCCGCCTGGCGGCAGTGGAGGACACAAACGCCATTTTAGCGGCCATTAAAGAGCGTTTAACCGGGCTGGAGCCTAACCAGCGGCTGACAGATTGGGAGCGTGCCGATGTTCTGGCTATTGTCAACGACGCGCAGAACCGCCTCGGCTGGGTGGACATTCTGACAATCGGGCGGTCGGTGCTTTTCTCCGGCAAATGGGTTACAAGTCTGGACGAGCTTCGCAAGCATACTATGTATAACCGCGTAAGACCGGGCGCGTATGAGTGCGACGGCTATCTGGACGGGTTGGAAATAGTTCACATGGACTACCGGGAACTGTTCGAGCGTGAGCGCGGCAACAGCCGGGCGTTGTTCGTGCTGGATCCGCCGTATCTTACGACCGAGTGCGGAATGTATGAGAACTATTGGAAGCTGACCGACTATCTCAGTGTGTTGCGTTTGCTCCGGGGCACGAAATACATTTATTTCACTTCCGACAAGTCGCAGATCGTGGAGCTCTGCCAGTTCATGGCCGAGGAATACGGCGAAGCAGCGCCCATGTACGGCGCAACGGTCCGCATGAGGACAAACACCCTGAATTATCAGGCTAAATTTAACGATATGATGATAACCAAGCTCTGACCGACACAGCCAAGCGTGGAGGTATAAAAAAGCCCCCGGCTTGATTTGCAGTTTTCCTACGACATACAAATACAAAACGCCAATGCGCATAAGCCGGGGGCAAAAATGCCTTTCGACTGCGCATTGGCGTTGATGTTGAATGTCGTAGGAGTTGCAAAATTACGAAAAAATGCTGAATGACAGTGTACGAAGCATTAAAATTGTGCGGTGGAGTGATTGAAAAGCTGGAAAAAGCCGGCGTAAAGCCGTCGGATCATAAATATATTGCCCTGTTCGAGGACTTCGGCAGAGCAAAGCAGCGAGGCGAAAAGATAAGCTATGTTGTCGCCTGTCTGGCCAAGCAGTACAATATGAGTGAGCGCAGTGTTTACGACATTGTGAAGCGTCTGGGAAACGACTGCAAAGCTGCTTCACTATGATGCAGCCGGGAAATGCCCCAGAACTCACAGAAACGGGCTAAATTCGCGTCGAATGACACCAAACAAGTATTATGCCATGCTCGGCAAGATATTGCAGCACGGCAAACGACAGAGCAATAAAAAAGGCGACATAATCTATTTGCTCAATGAGCAGCTGAGTTTGTCGCCTTATGACCTGCTGGAGATTTTCGAGAGCCACAACATCGCACGCAAAAAGCTGCGCAACGAACTTAGCCTGTTTATGGCAGGCGAAAGAGACCTGACCAAGTACCGAGAAGCCGGGATAAACTGGTGGGATTATTGCGGGCAAATTCTCATCAACAGTTATCCGACCTATTTTGAGAAATTGCCGGCTTTGATTGAGCAGATTAACCGCGAAAAGCGGAACAGCAAAAATTATGTGCTGTTCTTAGGCTCAACAGGAGCGGAAACGAACCAAGCACCATGTTTAAGCCTTATTCAGTTCCAGCTCGAAGACGGCGAATTGGTTTTGTCGGCTTATCAGAGAAGCAGCGACGCAAACTTAGGTTTACCAGCTGACATTTACCATTTGTATTTGATAGCGCGACAAATAGAATCGCCGTTAAAATCTATCACGCTGAATCTGGGAAACGTTCACATTTACGCTAACAACGTAGAGAGAACACGCGAACTTTTGGCCGGAAATGAAGCTGTAAGGTTTGACCTGAACGTGTGAAAAGCTGGAGAGAAAATCAGAACAAAGCCCCAAAATTAAGCCGATTTTAAGCCTGTTTAATCAGCTTGAAATCGGCTTTTAATTGGTATTTAAGCGGTCGAAAGAGCCAGAGAAAAAAGGAAGCGAAAAAAGAGAAGATTTGCTCGTTTCGTTTTTGAAAGTTGCACGTTTCGTTTTTGCGATTATACTGTCGGGCATATCTCGCTCAACTTCGATGCGGAGGATGCCGATAGGCTCGATGATGCCCTCATGGTGGAGATTGCCGGAAAATATATGGAGCGCATGGGTATCGTTGACACCCCGTATATAATCGTGCGTCATTTCGACAAGGCGCATCCGCACTGCCATATCGTGTTCAGCAGAATCGACAACCATGCCGGAACCATATCGGACAAAAACGATTATGAACGCAACCGGGATATATGCAAAGACCTCACACGGGAGTACAACCTTAAAATCAGCGAGGGAAAGGAAAAGACCAATGTCAACCGCCTTCGCGGTGCCGAGAAAGTGAAATACCGACTGTTCCACATCATCAACGGCGCATGGAACAATCCGGGTGTAAACAGTTGGGAAAGGTTCGAAAAATGGCTCAGAGCCGGAGGGGTCAGTGTGGAATACAAATACCGAAAGGGAACAGCCATCCGGGAAGGTATCTCCTTCATCTATGAAGGCAGGAAGTTTTCAGGGTCGAAGGTTGACAGGAATTTCAGTTTCGGGAATCTTGACAGGCATTTCACGGAGTTGCAGAAAGCGTCAACCCGTGTTTCATCGGGACAGACCCGAAGACAGCCGGAGGTTCAGAAACCCGCCGTCACGGTCAGTGTTCCGAATATAGACACCTCGCCTGTCGAGGAACAGGGCTGGTCATGCGGAGGCGACAACGAGACTTGGCCGGAGTTCCGGGCGAGACATCCCGACCTGTCGCCGAAAGAGGCACTTCGCCGTTTCCACGCGAAGAAAAGGGGCAGCAATATAAACGGGGGATTTCATATGTAGATTAGATTAAGGTCTGCGTGTCATCACGACACAAAAGCGTGCATCGAAAGCACTCTTACTACTGAAGGCTCTGGACTGCCTATGGAAGTGGGAGATGTTTACCGATGCACGCTATGCAGACGCATAGCACAAGCATCGCTCGGTTCTCCCATGTCAGAATTGTCCAGATTCTCAGTAGAACTTCAGCGAAGTTATGTTATACTGTATTTTCAATGCGACAGGCTCTCCCGTCGCTTATATTTCCAAATTCGCCACAAAGATAGTGATTTTCGGCGAATTATGGGCTATGTCAGTCGCTGTTTCGGCGGAATCCGTAGAAACGCAGCTTGTAACTGAGCGTTGAACGGCTTATCTTCAACAGCCTCGCCGCCTCCGACATATTGCCGTTTGAGCGTTCCAGAGCCTTGGCTATCTGCTTTTTCTCGATGTCCTCGTTTTTGAGGGTAAGCACATCGGGTACTTCCGGCTCAGACTGGAAGAATGTGATGTCCTCCTTTGTTATAGTGTCCTCTTTGGTGTGGAAGGCGGCGAACAGAATCACATCCTTCAGTTCACGCACGTTGCCGGGCCACGGATATGTCCTCAACGCCTTTATCGCCGACAAATTGAGTTTCTTTTTCTCAATGCCTGTCTTTTGTGAGTATTCACCGAGAAAATAATCGGCGAGCGGCTCTATGTCCTCAATCGTCTCACGCAACGGCGGCATTACAATCTCAGCCTGTCTCAATATGTAGTAGAGATTGGGGCGGAATGTCTTTGCCGTGACCATGCCTAACAGGTCGGGGTCTGCCGTGCCTATGACACGCACATCGGGATGTTCGCTTTCGAGGATATGGAGCATCACCGACTGCTTGTCGAAATTGAGCAGATGCACGTTCTTTATTATGATTGTGCCTCCGGCGCATTTGCCGAAATAACCCTTGATGCGGTTGTATATCTCGCTCTGTTCCGATTTCGGGTTGTGGTTACCGACAAGTGCGGCACTTCCGGCATCAAGCACTATGCAGGGACTTTCGGTTCTTGAACTGTTTAGATAAATCTGCCGCGCTATCTGTTCCTTTCCCGTGCCACTCTCGCCGAACACTATCACGTTGGCGTTTGTGGCGGCGATGGTCTTGACCGTTTCCTCGATGCGTCTGAAAGTGTCGCTTTTGCGGGGTATAAGGCTGTCATCGAGGACAAGCACGGCGTTTTCGGGTCTGGCATACCTGCCGACTGTCTCGACGAGTTGCTTGTCAATCGCCGGACGCTGCACCACATCCACGGCTCCGCCGTCGCGCATCACCGAGAGTAGATCCACGGCGTTCAGGTTGTCCACTACGGCAATCACAGGGAATTTGTATCCTTCCTGCTTTTGCCAGCTGATTAACTCTTGCGCTGTGCCGTGGGCGAATTTCATCGCCGTTACCACGACAGCGCCGGGCGGCAGTTTTGCCACCTCATCTTTTGCAGCCTCCATGCTACCGACAATAATCGGCTCATATCCGGCTCGCGTGAGCAAGCCCGACATAAGCCGATGGTCGGATTCGGAGGCATCAACAATGAGTACCTTGTTCATTTTGATAAAATTAAAAGTGTATGCACTTATAGCCCCCGACATTTCTGCCGAGGGCTTTATGATTATTTGCAGGTTAAATCATTTTTGTAATATGTAGAAGCAACTTGTTGAAAGGAAATTGCGCATATATGGCATTCTTGCGAATACTCCTGCGAGTCGTCGAGGTTTAAGTCCAAATTTTACTTCATAATGAGGGTTTATGAGGTAAAGGCATCTGTCAACAATCCTGAATGATGTCTTGTCAATCAGTTTTTCAAAATTTTCGATTGTTATTTTTGTGTTCTTTATAGAAAGAAGTTCGTTGACGCACTCCTTACTTTCCCCGCCAGCATATAATATTGTTTTATATATGCGTGGAGGCAATAGGTGGTAAAACGGTATTATTGACAGTAACTTGTTATGACAAATCTGCTGGTGTCCGCCAAAAGGCATTTGCCACGCAGGGAACCCGATAAATAATAGTCCTGATGGCTTTAAGAAATACTCTATCCTTGATAGCATTTCTTGTTTATTGCCAATATGTTCAATCACGTCATGGCATATAACCAAATCAAAATATCCTTTGTACTCATTAAGCTTTAATATATCGGCGCAGATAAAATGAGCATTGACCTTTTCTTGTGCGAAAAAAGACTTAGCGCCATTTATTCTGTTGACGGAGATATCCACCCCCACCACTTCATCCCCTCTCTTAGCGAATGGGAGCAGATTACCACCGTCTCCGCATCCGACTTCAAGTATGGATATGGGATTATTCATATCAAGGAAAGTCTTGATATACGGTATAAAATACCGCTCACTCGTATGGGCAAGTTCACGGAAATATTGAAGTCTATTTGTATGTCTCTTTTGCATTATATTGGGTTTGAGCCATCATATAGATGGCCCACATCTCCCAATATTGCATGAGATGAAAGAATAATTATGATTCTGTTGCTGATGTTCTTTATACCAATCAGTGTGCATTTCATCCTTTTACGACATAATTTTTAGCAGCGATAATGGCGGAAATAGCCAATAAAATATAGATAATCAATATGCATACTGTAGCGATTGTTACAGTTATTCGCAAAGAATCCGGATTAAACACCATCTCGATTGTGTGTTTTCCCGCAGGAAATTTTATTGCTCGGAGTATATAATTAACCCTTCCGAGTTCGGTCGGCTTCCCATCAATATAAGCTCTCCAACCCCACGGGAAATAGATTTCGGAAAACACTGCTACTCCTTCATTTGCCGATTTGAGACTGTATGTTAATCTATTTGGAGCATACGTTGTCTCGAAAATAGTGTCTCCGGGATTCCTGAATTTTGGTTGATCTAAGATAGTTTTGAAGCTAATGTCTGCTACCGCAGTAGAACGTAAGTTGATGTCCTCAATTCTTGTGATTTCATCAATTGGAGATTCCACATATATGATGCTGTCAACAATCCAAGCATTTCCCATAGCGGAACCATTGTAAAGAGGTTCTTTCTGAGGATCTTCTATGATATAACGGGTATTCAACATATTCAGCATATTACTGAAATCTTTCTCTCCATTTAGATAATAGCTTATTAAATCTTGATAGCGCGTCAATTTGGCAGGATGGTAGCCACCAATCATTTTGTGGTGATATGAGGGATCTGGACTCGCAAATCTTTTCAAATCCATGACTCTATAATTCATTGAGGTATCCGACAAAATAGCTTTATCCGCGATTGTCAATGGGAATGTTAATTGGTCTGTGGGTTCCTTAGCCATAAAACACTCATGATTAACAAATCGTTTGTTTACCAAATACATATCTCCAACTAAAATTACTCCAATCACAATTATAAAATTACGGAGTGTAATCTTTTGATAAAAATATAGTATTATTGAACCAAATCCCAACAAGAGTATGATAAAAGAACGAAAAGAATCCGCCCGGACTAATCCATGACGTAGTTCTTGGGCTGTGGAATAAAGTTCCGGAAAATTGTTTATTCCCATTTTAATTTCATAATCCTGAATTGCGTTTCCATAAAAAGAGGGAAACAGAATCCCAATGACACATAGAAAAATTGATATAGCGAAACTCAATTTAATCTTTTTCCCATAACGTCGCAATGATTCATGTGCTGGAGACTGTAAAATTTGTTGTAAAGCTATTATTCCAAGTAGTGGCATGGTAAATTGTGCGATAACAAGAATACTCTCGGGTGTTCTGAACTTACTATATAGAGGAATGTAGTTAATAAATATCTCAGTAAGCCACATATAATTGCGCCCCCAAGACAATGCCACTGACAATACTGTGAGAGATACCAATATCCATTTTATTGGTCCTCTGACAATCAGGCAACCTAAAATAAACATGGCTACCATCAATGCACCGATATACACCGGTCCATTTGTACCTTCTTCTCCTCCGAAATACTGATATAGGAATTGTAAGTTATATGCTGTTTCCTGAGAGATTTCCCCATTTTGCATTTTCTCCTGCGCATTGTCCAGTTCCGCAAGAGTAAGGGGCTTTATTTCTCCCTTCATAGGTATATTAGAGGCTCCTCCTTTTACATTCGGAATAAGCAAAGTCATGGTTTCTGTAATGCCGTAACTATATTGTGTAATATAATCATGACTTAACCCACTGTCAGAATTCCCTTCGTTTACAGAAATATCGGAGTATTTCCCTCTAATGGTTTCTTTTGAATATTCATAAGTATTATAAAGATTGGGCAGATTTGCACCGACAGATAGAATTGCAGCCAAGACAATACTTAAAGTGCCTACATGCCATACTCTTAAATGCTTCTCCTGTTTTGACCTTATAAAGAAATAAACTATAAATCCAAAGACTACAAACAAGAAGTAATATGTCATTTGAACATGATTGCTTGATAATTGCATCATGCCAAATAAGGCGCAACACGCAGTCCCTATGAGATATTTCCCCCTATAACAAAGAATTATACCCGCTAATGTCGGTGGAATATAGGCTAAAGTAAGATACTTCCATATATGTCCTGCACCGATGAGAATCATAAAGTAACTTGATAACCCCCATGCCACAGCACCTAATAAACACATATACCAGCGCATTTTCATGGATAGCAGGAATATATAAAATCCTATCATCATCAAGAACAAAAGATTGGCTGGCGTTGGCAACCATAAGCTTAAGACTTTCGTTATCCAACAAAACAATTCGTTTGACGGATAGCTTGGGGATATTTGAAACATAGGCATTCCGCCAAATAGCGAATTAGTCCAAAATGTTGTTTCCCCTGTTGATTCCTCAAATAATTTAGCCTCATGACCCACGGCAAGACCTTGCTTGGTGTCCGGTTGCTGTAATACATTCCCCTGTAAATCATCAGGGAAAAAATATACTATTGAGATTATCACCATAATTATTATGGCGATAATCCCGGTTCGTAAATTGTGGCTTAACAGAATTCTTCTTACTTTTTCCATCGCGGTGATATTTCTTACCATGTCAATCGTATGCCAATCGGTATAGTGAACTCAAACGGCTTATCTTGCCTGATTGTGTTTACCTCGGAACCGGAATTAAAATAATAATTGAAGGATGGCTCTGCGTATATACTAATTGATGGTGTCAATTGATATTGAATACCCAATCCACCTTCGATAGACCACTGCAGAGGCATATTCAGACGATATTTGCTAAATATCGGTGAAGTCTCATTGTAATTATAGTCATAGGAATAAGAACGCCCATTTACGGGTATATCAAGGGCAAAACCGGTTTGCCCGTAAATGGAGAATTTATTTGTGCGGAATATCTTGTAGTTAAATTTAAGAGGGATTCCGATATAATGAATCTTATTAAATGTTTCTGTCCTATTATATTTGTTTTCTGTAAATATGTCCGTTCTCAGATAAGTGTATCTTAATCCGCTTTCAATGCTCCATCTTGGAGAAATACCCTTGCTGAGGGAGAATCCGACAGTGACAGGCATATAGTGCTTGGTTGTCTTATTCTCTTCCATCTCCTCATCCGGCACTCCGGATGAAATATCCGGCACCCTATATTTTAAGCGATTGCCTTGCCCTATTGTTCCGGAATATGCCAATGAGAAATTCCAATCACTTGTATTGGAAAGTTTGACAGGAATATCTTGGTCAACATGAGTTATTAAACGTTCATTATTAGGCATAATCGGCATTGTAGGAATTGTATCCGAATGGACACTGTCCTGTTGCACATCATAAACTGTGTCCTCTTTAATTTCTACTTTTGCAATCTCTTTCTCCTTCGCCAATGGTATAGAATTATGCAAGGAGGGATTTAACGAAGTTTCTCTATTCTTTTTAATAGAATCAGGTTGTTCTGTTGAAAAATCAATGATTGTGTTATTACTTGACAATATTTTATCATTACTCGGAAGAATAGTACCTTCTTGTATGTTGCGACGTGAGATAAAATTATAGACAATAAATATAATGGCAATAACGACCGAGAAAATCCCCATTTCCATACGATACTGATAAATCATACGGCGGAGCAATGCTTTTGCATGGTGTAATTGGGACGCAGAAGTCAAGTGTGAAATACCGAGCAATTTCGCAATCTCTTTATGAGAGAGACCCTGAAGGACATTGAGCCTGAACACTTTGCCATAGCCATCTGGCAGTCTGTTTATTATTGATTCAAGTTGTTCCCAAGATAAATCCGTCTCAGTTTTTTGTTCTGCCAGTTGTTCAGGTATTGCTGTGTCGGATATCGGTATGATTAAATGTTCAGCCTCTTTCCTAAGATACTGTAGAGCGAGATTTTTCATTATGGTCGTAAGCCATGCTTCAATTTTAGATACGTCTTTAAGATTCTCGATAGAGGTAAAGGCTACGATAAAACCATCGTGAAGAATATCCTGCACTACATCATTATTACGGACATAGTAACCTATCACTCCCCTCATGGGAAGTGAAAATGTCTGATAGAGAACGCCAAAGGCTTCCTTACTACCATTTTGACAATCTTTTACAACTGCATCTATGTCCATTGTTCAAATATACAGTATATCTTATATTAGATGAAGCAATTCCACGAATATTGCATGACCATGATAAAAAAATTTTAATCACATTTACCCCTGTGGAATCAAGCAACATTATTGTTGCTTATCAATACCTTAGAGATTGTAGTGTAGTGGGTATGGTATAGTCATATTATATATATCCATAACTATCCATACTCATTCTAATCTTCCAATAGAGGGCTGGGGAAAAGAGAAAGTCATAGGGCAATTTTCCAGTTTCCCAACTCCAACAATTTCTCTTTTCCCCAGCTCCACATCCTCATCTTGAACAGCACCAATACCGCCTCAAAAGCGGTAAATCAACGAAAATCACCGCAATTAAAAATTCCAAACAACCGTTAATTATCCCTTATTTATTTGATTGAGGTTTCTCCTAATTCTCAATCGCGTACAACTTTCGTACAACTTTTAAAATGAAATGCGCTGATTAAAAGCGCATTAAGCCCCATAAACATATGCAAGGTATGTGTCGGGGACGCCCCCGGAATTTATGGAGGGATCGTAAGCGACACGTTCTTTGCCGCCGTGGGCCGTAACAAACGGAGAGTGGCGCGGCGGCTCAAATTCCATGCAAGGAGCAGGCGTTAAGAACACGGGCTGTCGATTAGAAGTCTTGTGTGTGCGACATCTCTGTCGCAATCTCACAAGGCGTATGAGACAGTCGGTGTTCAGCCGGCTCCCATAGTCGGCGTGCGGTCGGAGGGTGTCAGTGAAGCCTGCTTCGCC
>ULWS01033428.1_pt1 | contig 12305 bp, 9 predicted proteins | sample 1960591 | NCBI WGS metagenome assembly ULWS01 (sample SAMEA4835818, study PRJEB28245) | human gut metagenome | biome: gut microbiome; material: fecal sample | place: Denmark | collected 2008
CGTTAATCGGATGGAAACCGTCCACGTCTTTACGATAATCGATCGCCTCAATCACCTTCTGCTCGGATATATGTTTCGGAAGCGGAAGCTGTACGATAAAGCCATCCACATCCGGATCATTATTTAACTCATCGACCTTACGAAGCAATTCTCCCTCCGTAACATCCTCCTCAAAGCGAATTAAGGTAGACTTAAAACCAATCTCCTGACAAGTCTTGACTTTACTAGCCACATAAGTCTCGCTACCACCGTCATGGCCCACCAAAATAGCAGCCAAGTGAGGGATCTTACCTCCGGCAGCCTTGATCTGGGCTACCTCCTCAGCCATCTCCTTCTTCATCTGAGCGGAAACGGCCTTACCATCCAGCAATTGATAATGTTGTTCTTCCATATTATTGATTGTCTCCTGTTAATTAACGTCTGAACGAGGGCTTCATCGAAGGTAGCTTCATCTTCCCCGACTTCGCGGAAGTAAGCATACGCATCATCTTACGGGTCTCATCAAATTGCTTGATCAGCTTGTTTACCTCCTGGATGCTCGTACCGCTACCTTTGGCGATACGCTGACGGCGTGAGCCATTCAAGATAGCCGGGTTGCTGCGCTCATCCGGAGTCATCGAATAAATGATAGCCTCGATACTCTTGAACGCGTTATCATCGATATCCACATCTTTCAATGCCTTTCCTACACCCGGGATCATGGATGCCAACTCTTTCAAGTTACCCATCTTCTTGATCTGTTGGATCTGGGAGATAAAGTCGTTAAAATCGAACTGGTTCTTAGCGATCTTCTTCTGCAAACGTTTCGCTTCTTCCTCGTCATATTGCTCTTGCGCACGTTCCACCAAAGACACGATATCACCCATGCCTAAGATTCGATCCGCCATACGTTCAGGGTGGAAAATATCCAAGGCATCCATCTTCTCGCCCGTACCGACAAACTTAATCGGCTTATCAACAACCGTACGGATCGACAAAGCGGCACCACCACGGGTATCACCATCCAACTTCGTAAGTACGACGCCGTCGAAGTTCAGCCACTCATTAAATTCCCTTGCGGTATTCACGGCATCCTGACCCGTCATGGCATCTACCACGAACAAGGTCTCATCCGGCTGGATAGCGCTCTTGATAGCGGCGATCTCGTTCATCATCTGCTCATCGATAGCCAAACGACCGGCGGTATCCACGATCACGACGTCATTGCCTTTAGCCCGTGCCTCGCGGATAGCGTTCATAGCGATCTCCACCGGATTCTTATTCTCCAATTCCATGTATACCGGAACACCTACCTGCTCTCCGACTACACGCAACTGCTCGATAGCTGCCGGACGATACACGTCGCAAGCGGCTAATAATGGTTTCTTATTTTTCTTGGTCTTTAATAAAGACGCTAGTTTACCAGTGAAAGTAGTCTTACCCGAACCTTGCAAACCGGACATCAATATAATGGCGGGATTTCCCTGCAAATTCACGTCGACTGCCGTACCTCCCATCAAGCTGGCCAACTCACCGTGAACAATCTTAACCATCAACTGACTAGGCTTAACCGATGTAAGCACGTTCTGTCCTAAAGCCTTCTCTTTTACCGTATCCGTAAAACTCTTGGCAACCTTATAATTGACGTCGGCATCCAACAACGCTTTACGCACATCCTTCAATGTTTCCGCCACATTGATCTCGGTAATCTTGCCTTCGCCCTTCAACAGTTTAAACGATCTGTCTAACCTTTCGCTTAAGTTCTCAAACATAATTCGTATGTGTATTTATATTATTTTCTACTGGATTAAGGGGCAAAGGTACGAAAAAGAGATGAGTATGCGATGAAAGCGATCTCGAAATTCTTCACTTCTCAACGTTTTAGTATACGGATCGAATTAAGAACCGCCAGCAAAGATACGCCTACATCCGCGAAAACAGCTTCCCAAAGCGTGGCAAAACCGAAGGCTCCCGCCACAAGGACTATCACCTTCACGCCAATAGATCCCACGATATTCTGACGGACGATATTCCGGGTAGCACGTCCGATAGAAATAGCTTCCGCTACTTTAGAGGGCTGGTCCGTTTGGATAACCACGTCCGCGCTCTCGATGGCCGCATCCGATCCCAATCCACCCATCGCAATACCGACATCACTTAAAGCCAGTACCGGCGCATCGTTCATCCCATCGCCCACAAAGGCAACCGACTTATCCGGCTCCGCCGTTAATCGCTCTATATAAGCGGCTTTATCCTCCGGCAGCAGATTACCATACGCTTTATCGACACCCAAACGCTCAGCGAATTGATTCACGATCTCTTGCTTATCCCCGGACAACAAGCAAATATCTTTAACATCCAGATCCTTTAACCGACGAATCGCATCCACGGCATCCTTCTTCAAGGTATCCGAAAGGAGAAGATGCCCCGCATATTTCCCATCGATCGCACAAACCACCACGGTAGAAACACTATCGGATAATTCCTTCGGGACAGGAATATCACGTTCGGCCAATAAACGAATGTTACCGACAAGCACCTGCCGACCGTTCACGATAGCCTCGACACCATGCCCTGCCAATTCCCGCATGTCAGTGATTTCCATCGGCACGCTATCTTGTTTTTCCGCATAGCGAACTACAGCCTGCGCTACCGGATGGGTACTTTTCCGCTCTACTGATAACAAAATACTCAAAAGATCAGAAACCGGGATCTCCGTGCTTTCCACCGTTGTGACCTCAAAACGCCCGGTAGTCAATGTACCGGTCTTATCGAACGCTACCGTATTTACCCGTGTGATCGCATCTAAATAATTACCGCCCTTAAATAATATCCCGGCACGAGAAGCGGCGCCTATACCACCGAAATACCCGAGCGGAACACTTATAACCAAGGCACAAGGACAAGAAATAACCAAGAAAACCAATCCCCTATATAACCAATCCGAGAAAACATACAGGAAAGAAGGCGTCACCATCCCTACCAAAGCAGGAACCGACACGATTAGAAACGACAGAAGAATCACGATTGGGGTATAAATCCGTGCGAAACGCCGAATAAACAATTCCGCCGGCGCTTTCCGCTCCGAGGCATCTTTCACCAAAGCCAAAATACGGGCCAAGGCACTTTGCTCGTACGGCCGATTCACTTGTATACGTACCGCCTGCCCCTGCACGATCATTCCGGCAAGCACCTCCTCACCCTCACGGATAGAACGAGGCATACTTTCCCCGGTTAATGCCGAGGTATCGAACTGTGCCTCGGCTTCCAATAAAACGCCATCCAAAGGCACACGTCCGCCGGGCTTCACCTCGATCCGCTCGCCTACTTTCACATCCTTCGGAGATACATTCATATATGTACCCGTCCGCCATACATCCGTTCGTTCCGGCCGGACATCTAATAAGTCACTGATATTCTTCGAGGCTTTATTCACGGCTAGAAGTTGCAACCTCTCTCCTACCGTATAGAAAAGCATCACGGCTACGGCCTCGGGATACTCCCCAATACAAAACGCCCCGATCGAGGCGATCGCCATTAACGAGAACTCACTAAAAAAGTCTTTCCGCAAAGCCGCTTCCCAAGCTTCTCGCATAACAGGAAGTCCTACCGGCAAAAAAGCGACCAGAAACCAAATGGCCTCTATCCAAGACTCAGCAAACCAACTTATCCCCGAGTACTTCCCGATAAGTCCTATCACCAACAAAACGAAAGAAACCGTCGGCATCCATAAACCGGAACTTCCGTGCGAATGGCAATGTTCGCATCCACATGTTGTACTCATAATCTTATCTATTTTAATTATTTACTTCTTGATTACGGTACAAAGGTAAGAGAAGGGAGTTGCAACTTGATTGCAAATTATCAGGGTTTCTGAAAACGTCGCTTATTACACAATGGGCAAACACCCTTTACCGTATAATTAATGGTATCCATTATATATCCTTCCGGCAATTGAGCGACCGGGATCTTGATATTATTTAAACAAGAGGTTTTACGGCATACCTCGCAGAAAAAATGAATATGCCTATCACCCACTGGGCATGTCTCCGAACGGCTCTGGCATATCTCATATTTTATAGAGCCACTACCATCTTCGAAAGAATGGATCGCATGATGTTCCAATAACAAGGCCAATGAACGGGAAATGGTCGATTTATCCAACGTCTCCAACTCCGCCTCCAATTCGAACAGGGAAGCCGGGCTGGTTCGTTCTGATAATTTTTGCAAGACAAGGATCCGTGCGGCAGTAGGCCGTACTCCTTTTCCTACCAACATATCTTCACATTGCTTCGTGGACATGAGTTACCTTTCTTATTTGATTACAATACAAAAATACGAACAATTTCCCAATATTCACAGTTCAAAAAAACACGTACATGTTTTTCAGAATTCACGTACGTGTTTTCGAAAAAAGACGTACGTGTTTTTTCCCCTCATATACTTATATTCTTTTATTTTGCCAAGAGGCTTTCTTTAAATAGATTACGCTAGCGACGAGCAATCCACTATAGTAAATAGCCTCTGTCAAGAAGCATACGGCTACCGGCAAACGCAAACGCATCCCCGCGACATATACAAAAAGCACATACAGAATCAATACCACCGCTTCCATAAAAAGCGCAGAACGTGTATTTCCCGTACCCGACACCCCGTTGAACGCCACATTAGCAACCGATCCGATCAATAAAGAACCGACAATCACGTAGACGGATGGAACCGAGGCCGCCACTAATGAAGCGTCATTCGTATAAACAGACACGACCCATCCCGGCATCAAACTGACAATAGCGGCAAACACGACCATAATGCCCAACGATAACTTACAGATCTTCCAGATAGTCGGTATAACTTGATTGATCGCTCCCGCCCCGATACTATTACTCACGAACGTGTTTGTCGTGGTCGCCAAGGAATTAACGGGAATCAACATCACGACGTAAATACTACGTACGATATTCGCCACCGCCAACTCCCGTTGCCCCAAATGCTCCACAGCGATAAAGAACATAAACCAAGTAGCGATAGACAAGAAATATTGCAGCATCGTGAACACGGAAATATCCAGCACCCGTTTCAACAAGCCAAAATCGAAAGAACGAATCTGATTAAGCGCATATTTACGTATATCTACGGTAAGTCTCGTGTAAACCACGAAAAAGAGAATCGACACCGCCTCGGCTATGACGGAAGCGATAGCCGCCCCTTGAATACCCATCTTTGGAAATCCGGCATGTCCGAAAATCAAAAGATAATCCAGTAAGACATTCGTCATTGCCATCAAGACAGCGTTCAATGTCAACACCTTTGTACGGGTAATACCAATAAAAAGAGCTCGGAACATCACGTTCACGAAAGAGAAGAAGAAGCCAAACACACGCCAATCCAAAAATTCCTCCGTGGCATTCAAGATAGCGTCCGAAGAAATCAATACACGCATCACGTCTCCCGCGAAAAAACGAGAAAACAAGAACAATATAGCAGCCAGCGACAATAGGAAGAAAACGCCTTGTATCATGACAGGCCCTATCTGGTCATAACGTCCCTCTCCGTTTCTACGGCCAATCACGATTTGAGATCCCGTACTAAAACCGAAGGCGATCGTAAAAGCGCAGATATAATAAAGTCCTCCCATAGCGGAAGCCCCCAACTCGACTTCACCAACCCTACCTAGAAAAGCCGTATCAGTCACGTTTATCACGTTTTGCGCCAACAAGCTCAAAAAGATCGGGTAGCTAACATTCCATATATTCCTGTTCGTGTACATAACTCGCTTATTACTTAAATTTATGAAGATAAAAAAAGCCCGCCGCATCCCGACGAGCTTTTCTTATGATTAGAGATCTCTACAAAGTCTAGTGTCTACTATATCAACTTATTTGTCGCCGTATCGGGAAATACCACGGAAGGCTTGAATGTTTTCGCCTCCTCGAAATCCATCATGGCATACGACATAACGATAATAATATCTCCGGGTTGAGCCTTACGGGCAGCCGCTCCGTTCAAGCAAACTACTCCCGAGCCACGTTCGCCCTTGATAATATACGTCTCAAAACGTTCTCCGTTATTATTATTCACGATCGAGACCTTCTCGTTCGCGATCAAATTAGCGGCGTCCAACAAATCCTCGTCGATAGTGATGCTACCGATATAGTTTAAGTTAGCTTCCGTTACCGTTACCCGGTGAATTTTTGACTTTACTACCTCTATAAACATGTATGACTTATAATTAGTATTTGATATTGTCGATCAAACGTACCTCTCCGCAATATACCGTGATGCAACCTACCGGATAATCGGTATCCGACCAGTTCTTGATAGACTCTAACGTATTGCCATCTACGATCTCGTAGTACTCAACTTCCATGACAGGATCGCTATTAATCGTATTGACAACATAGTCAATCACCTCTTGTACGCTTTTTTCGGGCACAAAGGTAGTACTTTCTTTTAACGTACGAGCAATTAACGGAGCTTTTTGACGTTGTTCCGGTGTCAAACGGGTATTCCGGCTACTCAAGGCCAAGCCATCGCCCTCACGAACGATCGGGCAAGCATTGATCGTTACAGGGATATTCAATTGTCTCACCATCGCCCGGATCACAGCGATCTGCTGGAAATCCTTTTCCCCGAAATAAGCGTTATCCGGCTCTACGATATAGAACAACTTACTTACTACCTGCGCTACACCGTTAAAATGCCCCGGACGCTTAGCGCCTTCCATTACCTCAGATACCGTTCCCAAATCAAACGTACGGGTATCTGGCTCCGGATACATCTCTTCTACAGAGGGAGCGAATACATAGTCACAACCGGCAGATTCTAATAACGCACAATCAGCCTCCAACGTACGGGGATACGTTTCCAAGTCGTGTTTGTCATTAAATTGGGTTGGATTTACAAAAACACTGACTACACATACATCATTGTTTTTCACGCAATGTTGTACCAAGCTAAGATGTCCATTATGCAGTGCTCCCATGGTAGGAACAAAGCCAATTTTCTTATTATCCTGCTTTGCCTCAGCAAGATAAGCCTTCAAATCTTTAATACTATTTACTATTTTCATCAGATAGATGCTTAATTGACGGTGCAAAGCAACTAAATAATTACCGTAAATAAAAGATTTTTCGTATCTTTGTAGCGTCTTTATAAAACTAGTTTACAGAATGGATGCAAAAAAAATCTTGTTTATAGCCCAAGAAATCACTCCCTACCTTCCCGAATCCGAGATCGCGACAATATGTAGAAATTTGCCGCAAGGAATTCAGGAGCGTGGTCGCGAAATCAGGACATTCATGCCAAAATTCGGAAATATCAACGAGCGCCGCAATCAGTTGCACGAGGTTATCCGTCTGTCTGGTATGAATCTTATTATTGACGACACGGACCATCCTCTGATCATTAAGGTAGCATCCATTCAATCGGCCCGGATGCAGGTTTACTTTATTGACAACGAGGATTTCTTCCAACGGAAATCCACGGTCAGCGATGAGAATGGAAATGAGTATGAAGATAATGACGATCGTTCGATCTTCTATGTACGCGGAGTATTGGAAACCGTAAAAAAATTGCGTTGGATTCCTGATGTAATCCATTGCCATGGCTGGATGTCAGCGTTAACGGCTCTTTACATCAAGAGAATGTATGCCGATGACCCGTGCCTGCGTAACGCGAAAATCGTTTATTCGATCTACAACGATGACTTCAAGAACCCGCTAAACAAAGATTTCGCGACAAAACTGAAGGCGGACGGAGCCAAAGAAGCTGACTTGAAGTTAATCAAGGCAGATACAAGTTTTGTGGGCCTAACCAAATTAGCGATTGATTTCGCTGATGGTGTAATCCAAGGTAGCGAGACGATCAATCAAGAAGTCCTTGATTATATCTCTGCCAAGAAAGATACTCCTTTCCTTCCCTATCAGTCACCGGAAACTTATATGGACGAGTTCAATAAGTTCTACGACGTGGTATTGGATTCTAACACGAAATAATAAATGTAGTAATGAAAATCAAGCTTTTAATACTTGGACTTGGCCTTGGTGCTAGCATTTTGGCCGGGTGTAATGATGATTTTAGTTCGATAGGAACAAGTATTCAGCCAGGCGACGATACAATTGCGGTATATATGGACACGTTCCAGATACAAGCCACTACGGTGCAATTAGATTCTATTTACGCAAGGTCTACTAGCGCCCAGTTGGGTGAACTCTACGATCCGCTGTATGGTAACCTTGTATCGGATTATATGTGCCAATTCTATTGTCCGAGTGATTTTCAATTTGCGCATACACCTTATGAGGGAAAAATTGATTCGGTGGAATTCAATATATATTATAATGGTTCCAATAAAAACGGTGTATGGGTAGGAGACTCCTTGGCGCCTATGCGTGCGGAGATCTTTAAAATTACAAGTCCGTTACAAAAGAATTTTTATACAAATATTGACCCTAAGCAATATTGCAATATGCAAGAGTCAATGGGTGCTCAAGCTTATACAGCTTATAACACAAGTATATCCGACTCCCTTAGAAACTCTGATGGTTACAGCCCTCATGTAAGCATTAAAATGCCTACTGAGTTCGGACAAAAATTTTATGATGAAACGATTAATAATCCGGGTACATTCAAGAATCAAGAAACTTTCAATGAGTTTTTCCCGGGGCTTTATGTAACAACTACCTTCGGTAGTGGTAATATATTGTCCGTGGCTAGCTCTGTCCTTAAGATATATTATAATTATGCGGTTAAAAGCACAGCAGGAAAAGACTCTTTAATAACCACGTGGGAAGCTTTCTCCGTCACTAAAGAGGTCATTCAGCTAAGTCGTTTCAAAAATACGGATATGAGTCAATTGCTACAACCGAACGACAGCTATGCATTCTTTAAGACTCCTGCCGGCGTTTGTACACGCATTGTTCTTCCGACAAAGGAAATCACTCCGATCATGAAAGAGCGTATCGTGAATAATTTACCACTCGAGTTAAAAGCGATGCCGCAAGAAGATTGGCAATATGCATTGGCTCCTCCTCCTTATCTATTAATATTGCCAGAGGATTCGGTAAAAAGTTTCTTTGAGGGTAGTCAGATTGACAATAATGTAACCTCGTTTCTATCCAATGCTTACGATGCGACTACTCGTACGTACTCATTCCCGAATCTTGCCAATTTATTAAAATATCAGATGGAGAATAATCCGGACAAAGATTTGAGTTTACTTCTTATCCCTGTTCAACGGACAACGACCACAGGCAACAGTTACGGTCAAAGTACAGTTGTTACAACAGCCATCACGAATTATCTAGCTCCCTCAGGTGTAAAGATACGAAAGGATGAAGAGGTGATGAAAATTGGTATTACATCATGTAAATATGTCAGATAGCAAAGAATCTATATAATAAAAAAGCGAGATGTTTTTCATCTCGCTTTTTTTATATCCGTATCTCTAAGGCAAAAAATAACGGGTCCCTAAAAGGACCCGTCACTCTCCAAAAATAGTCTAGTCAAATCAATTAACGACTTATTTCTTCGCCGCCTTCTTTTTTAATTTATCTAATTCTTTCTGTAGACTCTCGATTTCCTCTCCTTGATTCTTAATCGTAGAAAGCAATGAATTCAATTCCTCATTCTCTATATTCTCCGGGAATTCCGCATTCACACGAACAATGAAATCGGAAAGAACATTCATATAGTTATTAAATGCGTCATACGGATTATCGTAAGGGCTAAAGCCTCCCTGTCCCATATGCTTTGTACTCATATAATAGAAATGGTCACTGCTCTGCAGATAGTACCAGTCCTGACGGATACGACGAGTCTGAGACAAACGAACACGTTCACCGATCTCGTTAATCTTACGGAACGCTTCCTGCTGCAATACATTTCCTAACCAAGAACTACAATCTCTCTCCTCATCTACCCAAGAGATCGGATAAGGAACGGAGATAGAGTCTACCGGCTTGATCAATGTAAATACTTCCGATGGAGTAGAGAAACTAATCCCCTTATCCGCGGCAAAACGAGGCAAAGCCTTGAAGAACTCAAAAATACCGGTTGAAGCTGGATGCAAAGATCCCAGCACCTCATAATTCATAAACAAATTAATGATTTGCTCTGAATCCGGAGTAGCAGCAATCCATGACATATACTTATCGGCTGTCAAAGGATATTCATTCCAACTATAATCACTGAAACGGTTCGATAAATCCTCGCTGAAACGGTCATTCTTCAATAATAAGCTCAACTTCGGAGCTACGCAAGAAGAATACATATAGTTCGGACTCTTCCAACCTAAGATATGCTTAGCACCCTCCGTCAACATTCCCTTATAGCCCATCTCAGAAACCATAGCGGAAATATCATCCGAGTAAATCAACTCCGTATTACGGAACACTTTCGGTTTAACCCCGAATAAAGTCTTGATCTTATCTTCTTGTTTCTTTACTTGATGCTTGAACTCCTCCGGATCTCCCAAGGAAGAAAGAGAATGAGCATAAGTCTCAGACAAGAATTCCACATTCCCCGTAGCCGCCAATTCCTTAAAGCTATCGATCACTTCCGGAGTATAAATCTCCATCTGCTCCAACGCTACGCCGGAAATAGAGAACGCTACCTTAAACTTACCACCACTGGTCTTAATCATCTCCAAAATAGTCCGGTTAGCCGGCAAGTAACACTGTTCAGCTATACGATGGATAATCTCCTCATTCTGGAAATCATCGTAATAGTAATGGTCGTTACCTATATCGAAGAAGCGATATCTTTTTAAACGGAACGGCTGATGTATTTGAAAATAAAAGCAGATCGTTTTCATAATATTGTTTGTTTTATTTTTGTCTTGTCGTTAATTTATTTGTTACCTATCACATTGTCGTAAATACGACGAACCTTTTGTCCGGCATATTCCCATTTGATATTATCCACCTCTTTCTTACCTTCCACTTTCAAGAACTCATGCATGGCAGGATAAGTAATAATAGAATACATGGCATCCGCTAACGCCTCAATATCCCAATAATCCACCTTAATCGCATAATCCAAGATCTCGGCGCAACCGGATTGTTTAGAAATGATAGAGGGTACACCACATTGCATGGCTTCCAACGGAGAGATACCAAAAGGCTCAGAAACCGAAGGCATCACATATACGTCACTGGCTTTCAACACCTCATAGACCTGCTTGCCCTTCATAAATCCGGTAAAGTGGAAACGATCTGAAATATTACGTGCTGCGGCCAAACGAATCATTTGATCCATCATATCACCACTACCAGCCATCACGAAACGTGCATAAGGAGCCTTAGCCAAAACCTTGGCGGCAGCCTCAACGAAATATTCCGGCCCTTTCTGCATCGTGATACGACCTAAGAATGTAATAACCTTATCCTTTACACCCTTTTTATCTGGGATCGCTAAAATCTCAGGACTTAAAGGCTCTACGGCGTTATGTACGGTCGTTACCTTAGAGGGATCTTGATGATATTTCTCAATCACCGTCTGACGAGTCAAATTACTCACCGTTATGATATGGTCTGCATTGTCCATACCATTCTTCTCAATCGCATAGACATCCGGATTCACATTACCACGACTACGATCATAATCCGTAGCATGAACATGGATGACCAAAGGCTTACCACTCACATTTTTAGCGTGAATACCCGCCGGATAAGTTAACCAGTCGTGCGCATGGATGATATCATACTCTTCCGTACGAGCGATCACGCCTGCCACGATCGAATAGTTATTAATCTCTTCCAGCAAGTTATCCGGATAACGTCCGGAGAACTCAAGGCACCCTAAATCAGTCACATGACGATAACTGAAATCCGCATAAATATGATCCCTGTACTTATAATACTGGTCAGCGTTCATTCCCGCTTTGGAAACCCGTTGCTGCACATATTCACGGTCAACATCCTTCCAAACAATCGGAACTTGGTTGACACCCACTATCTTTAGAAAGCTCTGGTCTTCATCGCCCCAGGGCTTCGGTATACAAAAAGTAATATCCATATCGGGCTGCATTGCCATGCCTCGTGTCAAACCGAAACTGGCCGTTCCTAAACCGCCCAAGATATGAGGAGGAAATTCCCATCCAAACATTAATGCTTTCATAATGGTACTTAGTTTTATTCGGCGTTATACTTCTTCAACAAATCCACAACACGGAGGATAGCAGCAACGTTCATCGCAAATGAGACAGCTCCACGTCCGGTAAACGGCGGGTTACCATCAAACAATTCCGGGATCGTTCCTATACAATGCAATGACATCTCCTCCTCTAAGCTTATCAACATACGTTCAGCAAAAGCAACGCCACTCTT
>ULWS01049234.1_pt1 | contig 12256 bp, 15 predicted proteins | sample 1960591 | NCBI WGS metagenome assembly ULWS01 (sample SAMEA4835818, study PRJEB28245) | human gut metagenome | biome: gut microbiome; material: fecal sample | place: Denmark | collected 2008
GCGCGGCGTGGCGGTGTGGGATAAGGTCGCCAGCCGCCCGCAGAAAGGACGCTTTCGTCAGCAGTCCGAGTACATTGTGTGGGGGTCGAACGGCAAAATGCCGCTTGAGAGAAATGTTGGGTGTCTGCCGGGCGTGTTCCGCTATCCGAACCCGCAGAACCGCATCCATGTCACCGAAAAGCCCTTGCAGCTCATGCGGGATATGGTGCAGATCTGCGAACCGAGCGGGCGCATCCTTGACCCTTTTTCCGGCGCAGGCACCACCGTGCTGGCCGCTGTGCAGGAGGGCTATGAGGCTGTCGGCATTGAAATGTCGGACGCCTACTTCCGCCGCAGCACTGAACGGCTGAAAACTGCCCTTGAATCCGAAGTGAATCAGAACTGATTCACTATTTTGCAAGAAATACCGAAAAGTGAATCAAATCTGATTCACTCCCGAAATTCAGAAAGGAAACATGAAAATGAAACGACCTTGGGCTTTTATCTGCGCCAGTGATGGCGCAACCTCTAAACATCTCCGCAATTATTGCCGTGAAGTCTACCTGCTGGGCTACCTGCCGGTATGCCCCAAATTGCAGGACAGCCAGTATCTGGTGCTGGAAGATGCCTTGGAACGTAGCGAATACACCGCCATTGTGCGGGATAAGCTGCTACGCTGCCCGATGCTGGTGGTCTGCAGCCGCAATCAGGATGCTACCACCAACGCGCAGATCGGTTTGGCGCAGAAATATAACCGCATTGTCACGACCTTGGATGGTTTGAAGAAAGCTGTCGCGGAGGGTGACGACCTTGTGTCGTGAACCGTGCTGCGGGTTGTCGTGTTTGGCTAGCATAGCGTCTGGTCGACCAGACGCACATTTTGGGGATGCCCCAAACCCCTGCCGTGCGTAAACGCAGATTTGTTGTCTCATTCCATGTCGATGAGAATGAATTATCATTCTTGAATCGGCAGGTTGCGGCCAGCAGTCTGAACCGAGAGGAATACCTGCGCACGCTCATTGCAGGCAAAGCAATCCATCCGCGCCCCTGCACGCACCACGCCGATCTGCTCCGCAAGGTGGCAGGGCTGTGCAACAATGCAAATCAGCTTGCCCACCGTGCCAACAGTACCGGAACAGCAGGGCAGGGGAGTGTGGATGAAATGACCCGGCTAACCCAAGAAGTTTGGCGGGAAGTAAAAGAAAACTACTAGGAGGCTCTATGAAAAATGGCTTACACATCCGTGATCCCTGTGCGCCGCCTTGACCGCACAGTGGACTATGTACAAAACAAAGCAAAAACGACACCGAAATCACTGGAAGAAGCTGTGGACTATGCGGCAAACCGGGATAAAACCGAATCAGCCTGTTTTGAAACAGGACTGGGCTGCACAACCACCAGCGCCTTTGAAGATATGCGATTGAATACGCTTCGCTGGCACAAAGAAACCGGTGTGCAGGGATACCATCTTGTCCAGAGTTTTGCGGAAGGGGAGGTAACTCCGGAACTTGCGCACCAGATCGGTGTCGAATTTGCGGAACAGCTATTGCTTGGGAAATACCAAGCAATTGTGACAACGCATTTGAACACTAAGCATTACCACAACCACATTGTATGGAGCGCCGTCAGCTTGGAGGATGGAAAGAAGTACCACAGCAACAGTAAAAGTTACTATACCGAAGTACGCGCACTTTCGGATGCACTCTGCCAAAAGTATGGGCTTTCCATCATCGAAACACCGGAAGCGCTGCGTGGAAAGCGGCAATATGAAAAGTGGAGGGCTGAGGAAAACAACCAACCCACATGGCGCACTGCCATCCGGCAGGATGTGGACGATGCCATTCAGCAAAGCCTTACGTGGCGGCAGTTTCTTTCCGTGCTGGAACGCAAAGGATATGAAGTCCGCATGGGGCGCAAGTATCCCGTTTTGCGTCCGCCCGGAAAAGAGCGCTTTGTTCGCTTTAAAACGCTGGGCAAGCGGTACACACCCGAAGCAATCCAGACGCGCATCCTTTATCCACAATTTAACCGTTGTTTCGTGGAAAACTCGCCGTGCGTCCAATATGGGCGGCTGCACGGCGGCAAGCCCCGCCGCAAGCTGACCGGGCTGCGGGCGTTGTACTACCGTTACCTGTACGAGTTGGGTGCGCTGCCCCGCAAGCCGAGCCGCCCCAGCTATGCCGTGCGGCAGGATGCCTACAAGCTGGATCAGAGAATCCGGCAGATGGAGTTTCTATCTAAGAACAGAATTGACACGCTGGCACAGCTGGAAACTCACCGAAAAGCCCTGCAAACAGAAATTGGGCAGTTGCAGACAAAGCGTAAACAACTACCCAAAACCGATGATGTACAATCGCAGCATGAATCGGTCAACACAGCCCTAAAGCAGCTTCGCCAAGAAGAACGCCTCTGCCGTAAAATCGCAGAACACTCCCTAGAGGTGCAGCAACACCTCACCGAAGCCCGCCGTGACCGTGCTGAACAACAACAGCGCGAACAGGAACGTGCGCGTGACCGCCGCCCCAACATTGATTTAACACTATAATTCGGAAAGGAAAATGCCTATGAAATATCCCAACAAAGACTACATCGAACACCTGCGCCGCAAGTACCCGCCCGGCACGCGGCTGCAACTCAGCTGTATGGAAGATGAGATGGCCGTGCCTCCCGGCTCTATGGGAACCGTTGATTTCATCGATGATGCCGGACAAATCCACATGAATTGGGACTGCGGGCGCAGTCTTGCCCTCATCCCCGGCGTGGACTCGTTCAGCCGCTTGCCCTCGCCCAAAGAAAAGGCCGGTGATGCCAGATGAATTACGGCTCTGAACCCGCAGACCAGGTCGTCCGCTACTCGCTGGAGGGTGCAGAGTTTGCCCTGCGCATCTCCGGCACCGCTGCGAAAAACTTCTTTATTTTCGCACAGGCAGTGCTGCACGACAGCAAAAAGACCCACGGCAAAACGCACCTAATCCGGTTGCTGAAAGAACAGAAACCGCTAAAATTTTTCACGGTGGACAAAGACCGTATGCATGATTTTGCCCGCGCCGCCAAAGCGCATGGGCTTCTGTTTTGCCCCATCCGTGACAAGATGGACCCCGACCACATTGAGATCGCCATTTTACAGGATGATGCCTCCAAAGCCAACCGCATCATCGATAAGCTGCAACTGGCTATTGTGGACACCGGCACGGCAGAACTTATCGACACTGTGCAGCAGGAGCGTGGTGAACCCGCCCCCGAAACCGAGCGCGTCCAGACCGAGGACGGCGCGGTGGATTTTGAGATCGGCGCAGACGAGGAACAGTTCAACATGGGTTTTCCGCAGGGCTCGGAGAACGCCAGTCCGTCCGAGCCTTTCTCCGACAGCAGCAAATCTTTTGCAAACTCGCTGTCGCCGCGCGCCGATCAGCTTCGGGCCAAGGGTGAACGCCCCAGCGTGCGCATGGAACTCAGCGACATCACCGCCTATCTGCGCCGAAAGGTCGAGCCGCCGAAAGACCGTATGCCGAAGATGCCCGTAAAAATCAAGCGAAAGGAGAAAACACTGTAAATGGACTTGAACAAATATCTCAACAACGCCGCACCGTCAGAACCGCAGTATTCTAAGGAAGATTACGCTGCCATGAAGAAAACCGAGCGTGAAGCGGTTTGGGCGCAGGTGGATGCCCGCATGGGTGAGGTACTGGCAGATGCCCCGACCTTGCAGGAATTTCTCAACTTCATGTCGCAATGCCGCAACTCGCTGCCGAACCAGCTTTTGCTCTCCGGCCAGAACGCCGACATCACGGACGCCCGCACATTCCAGCAATGGAAGGATGCCGGAAGGCATATCCGTACCGGCGAGGAAGGCTACACGGCCATTGTGGGGCAGGTGTACGAGAATAACGGCCGAAAGGCTTCCGGGTATAATATCGGCAAGGTGTTCGACATTACACAGACGCGCGGCAGACCGATACCGCCGCCCGCCGAATACCAAGTGGATGAACTGATCGCCGCGACCATTGAGAGCAGCCCAGTGGCGATTCAGATCTCGGACAGTCTGCCGGACGGCATCCAAGCGCAGTATGTTCCCAAGAACCGCACGATTTATGTCCGCAACGGCATGGACGCGGGAACAACGCTGTGCGCCATTATCCGGGAATGTGCGCAGGCTGACTTTCACAAGGACTATACCTATAACCGCCAAGCCTACGCTGCACCCAGCTACTGCGCCGCGTACATGGTCGCGCACCGATATGGCCTGGATACTGCCGCGTTCAACTTTGACCGTGTGGTTGCGCTGTACGGCAAACTGGATGCCGTACAGCAGAAAGGCTTTTTGTCTGATGTGAACGCCGTTGGCGGCGGGCTTCTGCGGCGGCTTGGCCGCACGCTGGCTGTACAGACCCGCGAACTGCTCGCCGCAGAATACGCTGTTGCCGTGCCGTCTGTCAAGAAGCAATCTCGCCAGCGGGAGCGCGGCTGATTGTTTTCCGTTTGTTTTCAAATGACGGATAGCTATTGCGGCGGTTCTATGATATGCTGTGAGCAAAGGATGGTGAAAAACAATGACAGAACGTAAAGTCAAACTCGACCGTGCCAACAAAAGTATCCTACTCCGGGCGCTGGGTGATGTCTACTACGGCCAGCGCGCCCGCGGCGGCAGTGCCGAAGAAACGGGACGGCTCATCCTGAGGGTGAACGATCTGCCCGCAGGAGGTAAGCTAACGATGTCAGCGGCAGAGTATCGGCTGGCAAAAGCAGCCCTCAACCAACTGCGCACCCAACGCTTGGCAGAGGGCGGCTACACTGATGCCGTGGATGACGCGCTGACCCGACTGCTGCACGCCCACACGCCGCTGTTTATCTGGTGAATCTGGCTATGACATGGAAAAAATTCTGGTCGATCATTGACCGAGTCCGCGCCAAAGCGGATGTGCAGGATGAAGCGTCCGTGAAACAGTTCCTTTACACGGAACTCATCAAATTGCCGCAGGATGAACTGCTCGGCTTTGATTGCGCATGGCAAAGTTATCGCAATAAAGCCAACTTTCCCAAAATGGTCGCGGCGGCCTGCATCATCAATGACGGCAGTTCGGATGACAGATTTACCGATTTCCGTAACTGGCTGATTATGCAGGGGTACGATGCTTATCGGCAGGCGCTGATTGACCCCGATAACCTTGCGGCGCTCAACGTTCCGTTCCGAGATACTGAGTGGATGGGATGCGGGAATGTGGCGTGGTATGCCTACACGGGGCAGAAGCTGCACACCTATTTTGAAAAGGAAGGAATTGCCGCCAAGTTATTCCGAAAGTATCCGGCTCTGCTGAAATCGTCTGCCGATTTACATCAGGCAATTATGCAGGAACAGCTTGTACCCCACCGTGCGCCGGAAACCGAATGGGAACGACAAATGCTGCGAACGGAAGTCAAGCACTACATAGATACCAGTGGGCTGGCGTACAGCTACAACGAATTCTATACTCAAAATATGCCGGATAAGGTTGCATGGAAAACGCTGCAAAGCGATTTGTTTGCAAATCTGCCGCAAATCAAGGCGGAACGTATGCCGCAGGACTTTTCCGTAGTTTTGCCGAAGTTGTGGAGAAAACGTCAGGCATGGGATGCCGAGCGTACAAAACGCCCGCCCTATCGCGGCGAAGAAAGGTAGTCTACCACGCCGGGAAGAAAGAATCCTTGGTGGGTCTGGCTGCTGCCGTTGCCACTTGTATGGTGGGCAGCGTTGGCGGTGGCTTGCTGCTGGCAGCCGGGCATGAAAATAACGGTTCTGTTGGATGCACTGAACAGCGCACTGGCAGAGCCGTTTGCGTTGGCGTGGAGTCAAGACAGCCCACGCTTTTTGCTTGTGCTCACGGTGGTTTATGCGGTGGTGGTTATCGTGGCAGTTACCGACCAGAAGAACACCCGCCCCGGTGCGGAGCATGGCTCGGCGGCGTGGGGCGATGTGTTCCGCTTGAACAAGTTCTACATGGACAGGCGAGGGCCGAATCTGCTGCTGACGCAACACTTTCACATTGGGATAGATGGCTACAAACACAGGCATAACACGAACATCCTCATTGTCGGCGGCTCCGGTGCAGGCAAGACCCGCACCTATGGCGTACCCAACGTGCTGGAATGTGCCTGTTCTATGGTAATTACAGATCCTAAGTCCGAAATTTTGCGTAAGACCGGGAATTTGTTGAAGCAGAAGGGATATGAGGTTATCGTTTTTGACCTTATAAATCCCGCTGCATCGTTCTGTTATAACCCGTTTGTGTATGTTCATGATGACCGTGAAGTGCTGACCTTGATTGAAAATCTGATTCAAAACACCACGCCATCACATTCAAAAAGCAGCGACCCCTTCTGGGAAAAGTCCGAAACTGCCCTTCTCCAAGCCCTTATGCTGTATCTGCTGCACGAGGCCCCGCCCGAAGAACAAAACTTCTCGATGGTGATGGAGATGATCTCCGCTGCTGAAGTCCACGAGGATGACGACAACTACCAATCCCCGCTGGACATCCTGTTCGAGCGCTTGGAAATGCGCGAACCCGACAGCATCGCTTGTAAGCAGTACCGCATTTTCAAACAAGCGGCTGGCAAGACCGCGAAATCTATTTTGGTAAGTGTAGGAGTGCGCCTTGCCGCATTCAATCTGCCGTCCATTGCCAAGCTGACGATGACGGACGAACTGCACTTGCAGGAATTGGGCGAGCGCAAAATCGCGCTGTTCTGCTGCATCCCGGATTCGGATAAGTCGCTCAATTATCTGGTCGGTATGATTTACACGCAGCTTATCCAGACGCTGTACCGTCAAGCCGACCGCGTACATAAAGGTCGTCTGCCTGTGCCGGTGCATTGCCTTATGGACGAGTACGCGAACATTTCTTTGCCGAAAGATACATTCCTGTCGGCGCTGGCCACTATGCGTTCCCGCGCTATTTTCTGCTCCATCATCGTGCAAAACATGGCGCAGTTAAAGGCTATGTACAAGGACGATTGGGAATCACTGGTCGGCTTGTGCGACGAGTTCCTCTATCTCGGAGGCACCGAGAAAGAAACCCACAAATATGTTTCGGAACTGCTGGGGAAAGAAACCATCTCCACGACCAGCTACAACCAGAGCAAGGGACGCAACGGCAGCTACAGCATCAACCACCAGCAATCCGGGCGCGACCTTATGACCCCGGACGAGGTGCGCTTGTTGGATAACAGCAAGTGCATCTTGTTCATCCGAGGAGAGCGCCCGGTGGTGGATTTTAAGTACAATCTGCTCAAGCATCCCAATATCCGCTGCACCGAGGACGGCGGCGCAGCTCCTTACGATTACACCGCTGCCGACAACGCGCTGGACGATTTGCCCGGTGCACCCGAAAACTATGAACTGCTGGACATGGACGATTTTCTGCCCGCCGAACCCGCAGAAATGAAGCCAACCATACAAAGAATCAGGAGGCCCAAATGAAGCTGAATAACAATAAAAAGCCCGTAAAAATTTCTCGCAACCTGTTTATGCTGTACGCCGTCATGGTGTGTGGCATTGTTTTTGCCCTGCCCGCGTTTGCCGCAGATGACCCGCTAGTGGTCGTGGAGAACCTTTCCACGTTCATCTTTTCGCTAATCCGCGCGGTGGGGCTGATTTTGCTGGGGTGGGGTATTGTGCAGGTCGGCCTGTCCTTGCAGAGCCATGACCCCAGCCAGCGCAGCCAAGGTTTCCTGACGCTGGCGGGCGGTCTGGTTATCACGTTCGCCAAAGAAATCCTCGACCTTATCACGGCGTGAGGGCTATACCAAGAGGAAGGACGGTGATGCCCTGTGGGTGAGTCATGGATCGTATCGAACCTGAACGCCGCACTCTCCACATGGAACGACAAGCTGGCGGAAATCTGGTCACTGCTGACTGAAAGTCCGCAGACGTTCAAGGGCGGCCAAGTCTGGGGCGTAATGACCGGCATCCACAGTGCCTTGCAGGCAATCGGCTATGGGCTGCTCGTGCTGTTTTTTGCCGTGGGTGTTATGAAAACCTGCGGCAGCTTTGTGGAAGTCAAAAAGCCCGAACACGCCCTCAAACTGTTCATCCGCTTTGCACTGGCAAAAGGCGCGGTGACCTACGGGCTGGAATTGATGCTGGCGGTGTTCTCCATCGTGCAGGGCATGGTATCCACCATTATTACGCAATCGGGCAGCTCCGGTATGAGCAGCGTATCGCTGCCGCAGGAGTTGATCGATGCCATCAACAACGTGGGCTTTTGGGATAGCATCCCGCTGTGGGCGGTTACGCTGATTGGTGGGCTGCTGATTACGGTTTTATCCTTTACCATGATCCTCACGGTCTACGGCAGAATGTTCAGCCTGTGGATGTACGCCGCCATTGCGCCGATCCCGCTGTCCACATTCGCGGGTGAGCCTACAAGCAGTGTGGGCAAAAACTTCATCCGCAGTTACGCAGGTGTATGCTTGCAGGGCGTGGTGATTGCGCTGTCCTGCATTATTTTCTCCGCCATTTCGTCCAGCCCGCCCGCCGTGGATACCGGTGCATCTGTGGTGACGGCGGTATGGACTTACGTTGGGGAACTGGCGTTCAACCTGCTGGTGCTGGTGGGAGCAATTAAGGGCTGTGACCGCATTGTTAAGGAAATTATGGGATTGTAAAGCAAAAGCGACGCACCATTATGGTGCGCCGCAAATATTATGCCTGATGATAGAGAATCCATTCCAGCAAATCCGCTGCCTTTGCACGACCGCTTGCAATTTGCAAAATAATGTCAATCAGTTCTTCCTGCGTGTAGTCAAGTTCAATTCCGTTAATTGCCAGAAAAACCAGCATAACGTGGGCGCCGATGCGCTTGTTGCCATCCACGAATGGGTGATTGCAGACTAAGCCAAATCCAAGCTGTGCCGCCTTTGCCTGCACGGATGGATATAGATACTGCCCGCCGAATGTAGCAAAAGGAGCATTCAAAGCAGATTCCAATAAACCATCGTCACGGACACCGGCAGTACCGCCAAATGTCTCCAACAGAGCATTATGCAGCCTTAAAACCTGTTCCTTGCTCAGCGTTTTCATTTGGCAAGTACCTCATAGGCTTGCTTGTTTTTGGTAATCAGGCGCTTGGAGATTTCGAGAATATCCTCGTCTTTAGCCTGTTGCTCGTCCTCGACTTGGCTTAACTCCATAAGGACATAACGCGGGACATTATTCTTTAAGATGACCGCCGCGCCGTTCTCGTCAACCATCCGTGCTACACGGGAAAAATTCTGGTTGGCCTCCGTGATGGATACAAGATTGTCTGTGTTAATAACCATAATTCAACGCCTCCTTTGAGTATAGTATACACGAATTATAGGATAAATTCAACCTACTTATTAAAGAAGGAAGGAATGCAGTATAGAAATCAAAATACCGAAAGAAGTCCGCGACTACCACGAAAACATCTTTTTCGGGCTGAATACGCGGCAGTTTATTTGCTCGGTGCTGGCGGTCAGCGTTGCAGTAGGCATTTACTTTGCCTTGCAGCCGTATGTCGGCACCGAGGAAATCGGCTGGATGTGCATCTTGGGGGCCGCGCCGTTTGCGGCTTGTGGTTTTTTCACCTACCACGGTATGACCGCCGAACAGGTGCTGTGGGCATGGTTTAAATCTGAAATTCTCTGCCCGAAACGCCTCATGTTCAAATCCGACAGTTACTATTACGAAACCCTGCAGCCCGCCATCCGCGCGGGCATGAAACGAAAGAGAGGTTTGCCTATGAAGAAAAACACCCATAACAGTGAGGAAACCGCTTGATTAAAACCCTGTCGAAAGCGCAGAAGATTGAACGCGAAAAGTTCCGTATTCCGCGCAGTGTACAGGATGCCATTCCCATCCGCCGCATTTTTGCAGATGGCATTTTCCAAGTCGGCAACCAGTATTCCAAAACATGGTCGTTCACCGACATCAACTACGCCATCGCCAGCAAAGAGGACAAAACGTCCATGTTCCTCGATTACTCGGAACTGCTGAACGCCCTTGACTCCGGGGCCTCTGCCAAAATCACAATATACAACCGCCGCATCAACAAGGCCGAGTTTGAGCGCAGCGTCCTGCTGCCGGACAAGGATGACGGTCTGGACGAATACCGCCACGAATTCAACCAGATGCTGACCGCACAGGTCACCGGCACCAGCAACAGCATTGTGCGGGAACGTTATCTGACCGTAAGCGTGGTAAAGCGCAACGCGGACGAAGCCCGCAGCTACTTTGCCCGTGTCGGCACGGATCTGGTGACGCACCTCGCGCAGCTTTCCTCGGTGGCGCAGGAGTTGGCGCTGACCGAGCGCCTGCATATTTTCCGCGACTTTTTCAAAGCAGGGGAACAGGCTGCGGCAGAGTTCAACATTCACGAACACGCCAAGCGCGGGCAGCATTTCAAGGATTGGTTCTGTCCGGACAGCATGGAATTTGCCGCCGACCATTTCAAGCTGGACGCACGGTATGGCAGGGTGCTGTATTTGCAGGACTACGCCAGCTACATCAAGGACAGCTTTGTGTCCGAACTCTGCGACCTTGACCGCGATTTGATGCTCTCCATCGACATTCTGCCGGTTCCCACGGACGAGGCCGCCCGCCAGCTGCAAAGCACGCTGCTGGGCGTGGAAACGAACGTCGCCAACTGGCAGCGCCGCCAGAATGCCAACAACAATTTTACCGCGACGATTCCTTACGATATGGAATTGCAGCGAAAGGAAACCAAGGAGATGCTGGATGATTTAACCACCCGCGACCAGCGGATGATGTTCGGGCTGGTGACGCTGGTGCATCTGGCAGACAATAAGGAGCAGCTCGACAGCGACACCGAAACGCTCTACTCCACGGCGCGTAAGCACCTGTGCCAGCTTTCCACGCTGCGCTGGCAGCAGAAAGACGGGCTGGACACCGTGCTGCCGTATGGTCTACGGAAAATCCAAGCCCTGCGCACGCTCACCACCGAAAGCACCGCCGTGCTGATTCCGTTCCGGGCGCAGGAAATCATGGAGCCGAACGGTCTGTACTATGGGCAGAACGCCGTCAGCAAGAACATGATCGTAGCGGATCGCCGCTTGCTGCTCAACGGCAACAGTTTCCGTTTGGGCGTGTCCGGTTCCGGCAAGAGCATGAGCGCCAAGGAAGAAATCGTGCAGATCGCGCTTTCCACCGAGGACGATATTCTTATCCTTGACCCGGAGAGTGAATTTGGTTATCTGACCGAGGCGCTCGGCGGTGAAGTCATCCGCATCTCGGCAACCTCCGATACCCACATCAACGCGCTGGACATGGACCGTGCCTACGGTGACGAGCGCAATCCTATCGTCAGCAAGTCGGAGTTTGTGCTGTCGCTGTTCGAGCAGCTCATCGGTGACGGCATGGTGACGGCGAAAGAAAAGTCCATCCTCGGTCGTTGCACTGAACAGGTGTACCTGCCCTACATCCGCAACGGCTACCAAGGCACGCCGCCCACGCTGCAGGACTTTTACCGTCTGCTCCAGATGCAGCCAGAACCCGAAGCGCAGGGGCTGGCGCTGTCGTCCGAGTTGTTCATTACCGGCACGCTGAACACCTTTGCCCGGCATACAAACGTGGACACGCAGGCGCGAATCATTGCCTACGACATCCGCGAACTGGGTGAGCAGCTTATGCCGCTTGGGATGCTGGTGACGCTGGATGCCATTTATAACCGCGTCATTCAGAACTGGAAAAAGGGGCGCAGAACATGGATTTTCTGCGATGAGTTTTATATTTTGTTCCGCTATGAGTACAGCGCCAATTTCTTTTATAAGCTGTGGAAGCGCATCCGCAAGTACAACGGACTTGTGACCGGGCTGACGCAGAATGTGGACGAACTGCTGCGCTCCGACACCGCCCGCCTGATGCTGGCTAACTCAGAGTTTCTGGTAATGCTGAACCAGAGCGCCACCGACCGCGCGGAACTGGCGAAGCTGCTGAACATCTCGGATAACCAGCTTGGCTACGTCACCAATGTTCCCGCAGGCTGCGGGCTGATTCGCTGCGCGGGCAATATCGTGCCTTTTACAAATTCTTTTCCCCGACATACAAAGCTATATAAATTGATGTCGACTAACCCGTCCGAGAGGAAGGAGTAAAGCCATGCAATATAAAAATAAAGGACCGCCGAAGCGATCCTCAGGGGTGCTGCAAACTGGAATTTATATACGTTTTTGCAAATACACCATCCGATGCAGTTCTCTATGCATCCGATGAGCTTTTTTCGGTAGCGTTTCCTTTTAAGCCACCTTGGTCTTTCGCAGATAC
>ULWS01033771.1_pt1 | contig 12068 bp, 10 predicted proteins | sample 1960591 | NCBI WGS metagenome assembly ULWS01 (sample SAMEA4835818, study PRJEB28245) | human gut metagenome | biome: gut microbiome; material: fecal sample | place: Denmark | collected 2008
GCTCTCGATGGTGTAGAATTTAAACTGCGGTGCATGGCCGAAGTGCGGGAAAACCTGGCCGTTTTGATAGGGAATTGCAATTTTCATGGTAGTGCTCCTTTATCTGTCATTACCCATGATTATAGGGGATTAGCGGGAAAAAGGCAACAGTCTTGCAGACTGTCGAAAAACTTTTGTAGGGGCGAGCATTGCTCGCCCGTGCCCGTTTGCCTTGCAAGAAAACTGTCCCGAAAAATGCGCTGCGACGGTAGGCTGGCGGGCGACCAATGGTCGCCCCTACACACGCAATAAGGCGAGAATGCAATTTTTAGACGGTCTGAAAGGGACATTTTGCAAAATACGGATAGAGCTTTGCAGCGGAATGCGGTATAATGATAAAAAGGCTGCGGGCCGTTACGGCCTGTTTTTCAGCCGGTGAGGTGCATATACGATGACATATATTCAGCATTATGACGCCCCGTTGGGCCGTATCCTGCTGGCGGCGGACGAGGTCGGGCTGACCGGGCTGTGGTTCGACGGCGCGAAATATTTTGCCGACGGACTGCCCGCCGAGCATACCGAACGGGAAACGCCGGTCCTTTCCGAGGCCCGGCGCTGGCTGGACCTTTACTTTGCGGGGCGGGAGCCGGGCTTTCTGCCGCCGCTGCACCCGGCTGGCTCGACATTTCAGCAGGCGGTGTGGGCGCTGCTGCTGCAAATTCCCTACGGGCAGACCGTGACCTACGGTGAGCTCGCGCGGCAGCTTGCGGAAAAGCAGGGAAGGCCCCGGATGTCTGCGCAGGCCGTGGGCGGCGCTGTCGGGCATAACAAAATTTCTATTATCATTCCGTGCCATCGCGTGGTCGGTACCGGCGGCAGCCTGACCGGATATGCCGGAGGCATTGATAGAAAGGTAAAGCTGCTGGCGCTGGAGCAGGCCGACATGACCCGCTTTTTTGTGCCCAAAACGGGCACAGCGCTGTAAAGGACGGCTGTCAAAAAAGTGCGCTGAGGAGTTGGGGCGCACCTCTATTAGAAGGAAGGCACAAATTATGAAACACCGCATTGTGACCGCTGCGCAGATGAAGGAGATCGAGCGTGCAGGCAACGCCCACGGCCTGCCCTATCTGCAAATGATGGAAAACGCCGGGCTGGCCGCCTACACCCAGCTGCGGGCGCGACTTCCGCTGGGCGGGACGTTGCTCATCGTCTGCGGCAAGGGCAACAACGGCGGAGACGGCCTTGTGATGGCCCGCGCCGCCGCCCAAGATGGCTGGCGCGTGGCCGTCCTGCTGGCCGAGGGCGACCCTAAAACGCCTGATGCCATGACGAACTATGCACGCCTGGCAGACCTGCCGGTCACCAAATGCCGCGATGCGGCAGCGCTGGCAGTACAGCCCTTTGACGCCGTCGTGGATGCTTTGTATGGCACCGGGTTTCACGGCAGCCTTCGCCCGGCCGGGCTGGCTGCCTGTGCGCTGATGAATCGTCAGCGGGAAAGCGGCGCATTCGTGCTGGCCGTCGATCTGCCCAGCGGCATCAACACCGATACGGGTGAGGCCGCCGAGGGAGCCGTCCGCGCAGACCTGACCGTGACGTTTGACAGCTGCAAGCCCCTTCACACAGCTCCGAGCTCCGCACCCTTCTGCGGTGAGATCGTCTGTGCCGACATCGGCATCCGGGACGAATGGCACCCGGCAGGTCTTGCACAGCTTTAAACGCGGAATTTTGCCCTTACCAAAAAGCACTTTCCCATATATTTGCATTGCAAATAAGGGAAAGTGCTTTTATCTTGCTCACTAGGGGGGGGACTATAGCAACCGCTGCGATTCCAAAATCGATAGGGTAAAAGCCCTCCATACACAACTTCGCTAAATCAAAGTTTAGCGAAGGACAGGGGGCCACATACCTTTCCGCAATTTTGCGAGTTTTTATTATACCTCTTTCGGCTAAATCTCTTTACACCTTCAGCATCCTGTATCCAATGCCGATATGCGTCTGGATATACTGCGGCGAATCCGGCTCAGATTCCAGCTTTTTGCGCAGCGTAGCCATAAAAACACGCAGCGAGGCCACATCATTGTCCCAGGAACTGCCCCAGACTTCGTGGGTGATATAAGTATGGGTCAGCACTTTGCCGCAATTCTTGGCCATGACGCAGAGCAGCCTGTACTCGATGGGCGTCAGGTGCAGTTCCTGCCCTTTCAAGGTGGCACAGCCAGCCGCAAAATCAATTTGCAGATCACCGTTGGTAAAAACCGAACAACCGGCGGCGTTTTGCAGCATCGAGATGCGGCGGAACGTTACCCGCAGCCGCGCCAGCAGCTCCTCTACCGAGAACGGTTTCGTCAGGTAGTCGTCGGCGCCGCTGTCCAAGGCTTCGATTTTATCGCTGTCCTCGCTGCGGGCACTGATAACGATGATGGGCATCGCAGACCAACTGCGAATACGGCGAATCACCTCGATACCGTCCAGATCAGGCAGACCAAGATCCAACAGCATCACATCCGGTGCATGGATCGTTGCCTGTTGGAGTGCTTCGGACGCAGTAGCCGCCGCAATGTACTTGTAATCCTGCGTTTTCAGTGTCGTGGTAATCAGGTTGCGGATAGGCGCATCGTCCTCCACAACCAGAATCAAGGGTTTATTCATGCAAAGAAACCTCCCCAAGGGGCAGTGTAAAAGTAAAGATGCAGCCGTGCGGCTTATTGTCGGACAGTGTAATGGTGCCGCCGTGGGCTGCGATGATCGTGCGGCATAAGGCCAGTCCCAGCCCAAGGCTGCGGCGGCTGTCCGAAATGCGTTTTTCCCCGGTGGAGAACATTTCAAAGACCTTTTCTTTTGCTTCGTCGGGAATACCGGGGCCGTCATCGCTTACCCGAATTACGGCGCTTTCCCCCTGCGCCGCAGCGGAAAGGACAATGTGCGACCCGGCAGGCGTGTATTTGATGGCATTATCCACCAGATTGATCAGGACCTGCACAACCAGCTTGGCATCCATGTGCGCCAGCAGCAGATCATCGTCCATCTGTACAGTAATCGTGTGCTGCCTGCTGTGCCGGTTGGTATGGCGCAGGGCTTCTTCAAACACTTCACTTACTAACTCGGTAGAGATGGACAGATTCATCCGCCCATCCTCAATGCGGGAGATGGAAAGAATGTTCTCCACCAGATTGATGAGCCACATAGAGTCGTCGTAGATGTCCAGAAACGTTTGCTTGCGGGTGGGGTCGTCCATCTTCTCATAGTTGCTGATGAGGTTGGAGGCATTGCCGGAAATGGATGTCAGCGGGGTACGCAGGTCGTGGGAAATCGTGCGCAGCAAATCGGCGCGCAGCTGTTCATTCTTGGCGCGGACGGCAGCGCGCTCTTTCTCCTCGGCATTGCGGATATTCTGAATCGCCAATGTGACCGTAATGATGGAAACGATCAGCATAATGGCAAAGGTGACAGGGTAGCCGCGCTCGTATGCGTGCAGCGTCAGGCGGGGCTCTGTAAAGCAAAAATTGAAAAGAAGCACGCTGGAAAACGAGCTTAAAAAGCCGTAGAAATAGCTTTTGGTAAAAAGCGAGGTCAGCAATGTCCCCAGGATATACACCGATATGATATTTTTGGTAAAAGAGAAATACCAGAAAATATTGCCGATGCCGGTTGCAGCGGTCAGAATCAGCACCGTGATCAAAAGATCCTTTGCCTGTCGGACGGCCTGCTCTTTCATTGTATCGGGAGATGGCTTTTTAATATTCACAGCAAATCCTCCCTTCTGAAGGGTATCATACCATATTTCGGGCGGCATTACCAGCGCCGGAAGCCTTCACGCCGCTCAAATTGTGCGCGGCGAACGCTGCGCCAGAACGCATCACATTGGACACCAATAAAAACAAGAAAAAGTCCTGCGGCCAGAAACAGCAAAATCAGCAGTGCCGTTCTCAAATGAACCACTTCCCTTGCAAACGATCAGATATGAAAGCACCGGCTCAGGGCCTTGCCCTCGCCCAGCACCAGCAATGTGCCGTCACCGGGCAGAACCGTGTCCGAGTCAATGTTGACGTCGGCAATCCCGTTGCGCTTGATGCCCAGAATGTTGATGCTGTATTTCTTGCGGATATTGATGTCGCCAACGGTCTTTCCGATCCACGCGGACGGCACAGCTACTTCCAGAATGGCGTGGTCGTGGTCCAGCTCGATATAATCCAGCACATGGTCGGACCCGTAGCGGATGGCCGCCCACTTGGCCAGCTGCTTTTCCGGGTAAAGCACCTCATCCGCACCGTTGCGCAGCAGAAATTTAGCCTGCACATCCCGTTCCGCACGGGAGACGACCATTTTTGCGCCCAGCTCCTTCAGCAGAGAAGTGGTTTCGAGCGAGCTCTGAAAATTTCCGCTGATCGCCACAATACAGACATCAAAATTGCGGACGCCCAACGCCTCCAAGAATTCCGCGTTGGTGCTGTCGCCGATTTGGGCGTTGGTCACAATACTCAGAACGGCGTTGACGCGGTCCTCGTTTTCGTCCACCGCCATGACCTCATGGCCGAGCTTGTTCAGCTCCTCTGCGATGTGGCGGCCAAATCGACCCAACCCGATCAGTAAAATAGATTTCATGGTATGTACCTTTCTTTATCCTACGGTGATGCGCTCCTGCGGCAGCCGTGCCGCGCTGCTTTTGCTGCCGGAGAGCGCTGCATAAATCATAGTCAGTCCGCCGACGCGCCCAATGAACATCAAGAAAATTAAAATCCCCTGCGAGACGATTCCAAGATGCGGTGTCAACCCCAGAGACAGCCCTACGGTAGCAATGGCCGAGGTCGTTTCAAACAGACATTCGGACAGCGGCAGCGTCTCCACCGTGCTGATGACAAACGCTCCCGTCAGCGAAAGGACGAGATACAGTGTAAAAATAGCTGCGGCATCATGGACCGCTTTTTCTTCCATCCGCCGCCCGAACATTTCGGGGCTTTTCTGCCTGCGGAATACAGCAAACGCATTGGCGACAAGCACTGCCGCCGTTGTTGTCTTGATGCCGCCCGCCGTAGAACCCGATGAACCGCCGATGAACATCAGCAGAATGGTAAGGCCGCGCCCGCTGCTGGACAGTGACGTATAGTCTGCCGTATTGAATCCCGCTGTTCGGGGTGTTACGGACTGGAACAGCGAGAGCAGCAGCCGTTCCCGCAATGTGCCGCCTTTGAATTCAAAGCAGAAAAAGTATAGCGTTGGCAGCAAAATTAAGAGCGCTGTTGCCGCCAGAATAACTTTGCTCTGCAGCCGATAGCGATGAAAGCAAAGCCGATTGGTCCGCACGTCATCCCACGTCAGGAAGCCGATGCCGCCCACAACGATCAGGGCGGAAATCGTCAGGTTGATAACCGGGTCTGCGCGATATGCGGTCAGTGAGACAAAAGGCATGTCGAGGGTACCCATTAAATCAAAGCCCGCATTGCAGAAAGCGGAGACGGAATGAAAAACGGCTTTCCATATCCCGGAAACGCCGAAATCCCGGCAGAAAACCGGGAGCATACAAAGCGCGCCGATTCCTTCTATCATCAAAGAGGCACGGATCACAAAGCCTGTCAGCCGCACAATGCCGCCGACTTTTGGAGCAGACATGGCCTCCTGCATCCGCCCGCGCTGGGACAGGGAAATGCGCCGACCTGATAAAAGCGAGAAAGACGCACCGACTGTGATCACACCCAAGCCGCCGATTTGAATCAGCACCATCAACACGGCCTGACCGAACGCTGACCAGTGAGAAGCTGTATCCCGCACAACCAGCCCTGTGACACAGACGGCGGAGGTTGCTGTGAATAATGCTTCATGGAAAGGGGTGACGGTGCGCTCCTGCGCAGAAATCGGCAGCATCAGAAGTGCCGCCCCGATAAGGATAACCGCTGCAAACATCAGAATTATGGACTGAAAGTAATTGAGCTTACAGGCTAAACGCCGATGAAATGGCAAAAGGAATCACACTCCAGCAGAATTTTCGTACAATACAGTATAGTGCCGCCCGTTTAAAGATGGTGTTAAGCTTTTCTGCCGGAATATTAAGATTGCGTTAAGATCGCATTGCACCCGGCTTGCACCCGATGATTCGGAGATGACCGTGCATTGGCTGTTTCGTCTTTGCACGAAAAATTCGCCGTTTCCTTGTGGAAACGGCGAACGATAAACGAATCCTGTTTTTCTGTCTGCTTGACGGTGTGAACCTCCAAGCATTTTATGGCTTTTACTTCGGTCTTTTTGGGGTCTTTTGGGGAGGAATGTGCAGCAGCCTCTCAAAACTCACTTATTTTCCAAGCACAACGGACAGCTTGATTTCCTTTTCCGTCTCGCTCAGGTCGAAATCGCCGCCGTCGGCGACGGTCACGCGCAGCTCATAGAGCACGCCGTCCGTCAGCTCGGTCACAGCCGCGCCGGTCTCGTCGGTGATCGACCACAGCTCGGGGGCAACCTTTACCAGCTTGCCGTCTGCACCATAGGCGTAAAGCGTCAAATCGGAGGCGCTGCCGGACAGGTTGTTCATGCGGAAGGCCACCGTGGTGTTGGGATGCACATTGCGGATGGTCGCGGTGTTGCGCCAGCTTGCAACCGTACCTTCGCCGCCGTCCTGTGCAAACTGTTCCTGCGCAAGCACATTTCTTGCCGCCTGATCGAGATCGACTTCGCGGTACGGAAGCTCGGGCAGGTAGACAAAGCGGTCCTGCAGGCGGAGCAGCTCCAGATAGCCGGTGGGGCAGTAGAGTGCATTTCCGCTGTTGCCGGTGTACATGCCAATGGCCATATTATTGTAGCCGTACTTGTTGGATACATCCATCGTAAAGACAGTCTCGCCGGTTTCAAAGTCGAGAATGATGTACTGCCACATACCCGTGGTCAGATCCTGCACATAGCCGTAGATATAGCCCGTTGCGGTGGAAAGCTTCATGATCGCGGTGTCGCTCAGATCATTTCGGGTCCAGATGCTCTTCATCTCGTAGCCGCTGTCGGTTTTCACGGTGTCCACGCGCTCGACGCCGGGGGCGATCATGGCATTGCCCTTCATCAGCCAGTTCTGGTCATAAATGTTGGCGTAGCTCTGGATCGAAGAATCGTTGTTGGGGTCGGCAAGGCCTGCGTTGCCCGCGCCGAACCAGTTGCAGACAATCGTGCTGACCGTGCCCGCGCCGTCATCGTAGACGATGGCAGAGTTCTCGATTGCCACCTGATAGCCATCGGGCAGATCATCGAGCACCGGCGTTTTTGCCACGACCTCACCGGTTTTCATGTCGAGCGCAAGAAGATTCACGGGGTCTGCATTGTCGGTGAACATCACAAGGTTCGGCGTCAGCGTCGGCGAGCAGCCGCCGCCCCACGCAAGACCGCCGCCGGTGGTCTTGTCGCCTTCCCCGCTGACCTTCGCGCCGACGCTCTCATACGGCGTACACCAGACAGCCTCGACACCGTTGTTGGCGCGCAGCAGATAGCAATTCTTATTGGTCAGAATGACCGCGCCGTCCTTGGAGGCGGCAATGCCGTTCTCCGCGCCCTCGCCGGGCGTCAGCTCGTAGACGAAAACCGCCTTCGACAGGTCGGTCTGCTCACCGTTGAGGATCGCTTCGATTGCCGAATGGGCGATATAGCCGAGAACGCCCTGCTGCTGGCGCTCGGGATAGATGCGGAAGCCGCCGGTGGCGAACCAGAGGTTCCCGTCGTAGTCAAATACCACGGAAAGAAGATTCTGCGTCAGCTCCTTGCCGAGCGCGGCCTCTGCCGCCGCCTTGATGTCGATGTCAAGCACCTTTTCAAACTCGGGAAGGACATTGCCCTCCTCGTCCGTTGCGCGGAGCATCAGTACATGGTTGTTGCTGGTCGGGCAGACGATGCGGTTTTCAGCGTCCAGGAAGGTGTAGGAGCTTTGGATCAGGTAGCTGCCGCCGTCATGCTGCTTCGGGGAAAAATAACCGAGCGTCTTTGTCTCCTCCGCATTCAGATCGCGGATGGCGATGCCGCCGAGCAGCGGAACGACTGCATGGCCGTAGCTGTCAAAGTAAATGGCGGGAGACGCATTCGGGTTCGTCGTCTCATAGGAGACATGGATCTCCGGATAGATGCCGAGCGGCAGGATCTCGTCGGTTGAATCGGTGTTATAACCGTCGTGATGGATGTTCGCATCACTCTTTGCCATGTAGGGGTTTTCGTCGACCTGCTTGGGCTGCAAGGCCTTCACGGGGAGTGCGTCGGTATCCGGCGCGGAAGGGGTCGTTTCCTCGGCAGGTGCGGCTGTGGCAGCCGGTGTTGCAGTGGCGGAAGGCGTCTGCGCGGCCTCCGCCGTTGCCTGTGTCTGTGCTGCGCTGCAGGCTGCCATTGACAGGGTCAATGCTCCTGCCAGCAGGAAGCTGCCTGCAGTATAAATCGGGTTTCTCTTTTTCATCGGTGATCCTCCTTGCTGTGTTGGTTGTGATCCGCTCGGGGCGAAACAGACGGTTGTTTTTCCTCTACCCATACATAAAGCCCATGCCGGAATGCTTCTTCCGTTATCGGCTCCAGCAGAAAGTAGTCTACGCGCAGCCGGAACGCATGCAGGGAAAAATCCAGCTCGCTGCACCATATAATGCGCGTTTCCGGGAAAAGCGCCCGCAGGTGCTCCACTGCATTCAGCCCATCCACGCCCGGAAGGGAAATTACAGCGTTGGTCGGCGCATTTTTGCGCGCGACCTCAAAGAATACCTCCTGCCCGCGGTAGCAGTCCACCCTGGGAAACAGACCGCGCTCTGCGCAGAACCGTGAAAGCTGTTCTCTGTAAAAGGTCTCCTGCGTTTCGCTCTTTGTCAGCACGGCAATGTGGTACATAGCGCTCCGCCCCCTTTCTGCCGTCGTTGACTGTTTCTGCTTTCAGTATACGGAACGGTGCAGGCTTTTCAAGCCTTTTGGCACGAAAGCCCCAATTCCGGCACGAAATCGGGTTTTTCCGCCGTGCCGGAGTCGGAAAGTTGTGCTATAATCTAAATAGAAACTTTCCGGAAGGAGCCAGTCCGGCATGAGAATAGCAATTGTGGATGATCTTGAGACCGAGCGCGCGCAGCTGAAAACGCGTCTTGCGCGGCAGCTGCGCCTGTGCGGCGCCGAGGCGGAGCTATTGGAATTTGAAAGCGGCGAGAGCTTTCTCGCCGCAGAAAAAGAGCAGCGCTTTACCGCCGCGTTTCTGGATATTTACATGCACGGGATGAGCGGCATGGACGCTGCAAAGGAGCTGCGCAAAACGGACGCAGACTGCCTTCTGGTTTTTACCACGACCTCAACCGACCACGCGCTGGAGGGCTTTCAGGTCCGTGCGCTCCACTATCTCGTGAAGCCCTTTTCCGAGGAGGAGCTTTCCGCCCTGCTTGCCGAGATGCTTGCAAGACTCCCCCGCCCCGAGCCGGTCCTGACGGTGAAGGTCAGCGGCAGCGATGTCCGTCTTTGCTACCGGGATATTATCTCGGCAGAGCATTTTGCACATCTGATCAACATCCGCACGACTGCCCTGAAAACGCTGGTCACCCGCCAGAGCTTTAAGGTGTTCACCGAGCCTCTGAAAAAAGATCCCCGCTTTTTCGTCTGCGGCAGAGGCATGATCGTCAATTTAGAGCACGCCGCGGATTTTCGGGACGGTGCCTTCTGCATGACAGACGGCAGCAGCGTCTATGTCAGTCAGGAGCTTTTGAAGCCTGCCCGGCAGGCGTTTATGGAATTTCTGCTGCAAAGGGAGCGTATGAAATGAAGGATATTCTGCGTCCGATTTTGGAGCTTCTCGTCGTACTCCCCGGCCTTTTGCTTGGATATTTCCCTGTAAAAACCTATCTGAAGCAGTCCCCCGGAAGGCTGGCCGCCTGGCTTTTTCCCTTGATGGCGTGCCTGTGCATCGGCAGCGGGCTTGCCTGCTATCGGCTTCATGCTTCCACGGTCTTTGCCCTTGCGGGGGTCACGCTGGCTGCGATCTGCCTGTATACCAGAACGCTTACCATATCCCTCTGGAAATCCGGCACGATTGCGCTGTCCGTCTGCGCGGTGTTCGCGTGCGTGAACAGCCTGTCCCGTGCCGTCAGCGCCGCGATCATCCGAAATCTGCAGCTGCCGCCGGACGGACCGTGGCTCTGCCTGGGCGCCTGCGTGTTCTATAACGCCGTTTGCTGGGTCATCGTGCTGGCCGCGTATTATCCTGCGACACATACGGTGCGTGCGATGGTCGAAGACGACAATTTTGCGCAGACCTGGTATGTGTTCTGGGTCCTGCCGCTGGCGTTCATCCTTTTGAACCTTTTCATGATCCCGCGCTATCAGTCAACGCTCCAGACAGGCCGCGTACTGCAGGGCTATATTGTGCTGAGCAGTGCGCTTCTGGTCTTTATGTTTTGCTTCAATGCGGTTTTCCTGCTGATGGCAACCAGTCTCAACCGCAATGCGAAGCTGCAGCAGGAAAACCAGTTTCTTTCGATGCAGCAGCAGCGGTATGAGAGCCTCAGGACCGCCATTGAGGAAGCGCGGCAGGCACGGCACGATATGCGCCACCAACTAAATCAAATTTCTGCGCTGGCCGAGGCAGGTGACCTGGAGAACCTGAAAAGCTACCTTGCAAAAACCGTCTCCCGCATCCCGAATCTTGATATGTGCTTCTGTGAAAACCGTGCGGCTGACAGTGTTGTCGGCTATTATTGCGCCATGGCAAAGCGCGATGAGATCCCCTTCCGCGCCAGACTCGACCTGCCGGAAACACTGCCGGTTGACGAGATCGATATGTGTCTCGTGCTTTCCAACCTGCTGGAAAATGCGCTGGAGGCAAGCCTTCGCACCGCACCGGGCAGGCGGCAGATCAAATTGACCGCTTGTGTTCACGCAGACCGGATTCTGCTGATCGAGGTTGAAAATGCGTTTGACGGCGAGGTCAACGAAAAGAACGGCGTTTTCCGCTCCTCCAAGCGGAGGGAAAACGGGATCGGTATCCAGTCCGTCACCCGTATTGCGGAGAAAGCCGGCGGCACCAGTACCTTTACCCATCAGAACGGCACCTTCTCCGCCAAAGTCATGCTCTGCGGATAAGAGAATATTCAGGGCAATACCGCATAATTCTAAGTGCCGATACGGCGAGCGAGGTGCGGCAGCTGCTAAGCCAAAAGCGCAGATAATACTTTGTGTATTATCGAGCATTTTGGCAACGCAGATGCCGTACCGCAGCCGCCGGAGCGGTGCTTAAGCCGTAAGGCGGGAATTATGCGGTGTTGCCTCAGAGCATATCCTGGCAGCGCCCGGTGCGACAAACCGCAGTGGGCCGGGCGGCTGTCCCCTGCTTTTACGAAAGGAAAGGAGCAACACAATGGAGCAGCTCTTGCGCCAACGCGCAGAATCGATTTGGACAGCGGCCATCCGGTCCGTTTTGCCGGATGAGGCGGTGCGCCGCGCTTTGGAGCATTTTCACCCGCAGGGGCGTGTATTTCTCGTGGCGGCGGGCAAGGCCGCGTGGCAGATGGCCCACGCGGCGCTGGCCGTGCTGGGCCGTGTGGACGGCGGGATCGTCATCACAAAATACGGCCATGTCAGGGGGCCGCTGCCCGGCGTGACCTGCTGCGAGGCAGGGCATCCGGTGCCGGACGACAACAGCTTTGCGGCCACCCAGCGGGCGCTGGCGCTTGTCAGCGGTCTGCGGGCGGACGACACCGTGCTGTTTCTGCTCTCCGGCGGCGGCAGCGCGCTGTTTGAAAAACCGCTGCTGCCCGCTGAGGAGCTGCAGGCCATCACACAGGCGCTTTTGGCCTGCGGTGCGGATATTGTTGAGATCAACACGATCCGCAAGCGGCTGTCTGCCGTCAAGGGCGGGCGGTTCGCGCTGGCCTGTGCGCCCGCCGCGGTGTACAGCGTGGTGCTCAGCGACATTCTCGGCGACCCGCTCGATATGATTGCCAGCGGCCCGGCCTGCCCGGACAGCTCGACCTGCGCGCAGGCTGCTTCCATTGCGGAAAAATACCGGCTGGCGCTCTCCCCTGCTGCTGCGGCCCTGCTGCGGCAGGAAACGCCCAAAGCGCTGCCCAACGTGACCACAAAAATCACCGGCAGCGTGCGGGAGCTGTGCCGTGCCG
>ULWS01038446.1_pt1 | contig 12045 bp, 9 predicted proteins | sample 1960591 | NCBI WGS metagenome assembly ULWS01 (sample SAMEA4835818, study PRJEB28245) | human gut metagenome | biome: gut microbiome; material: fecal sample | place: Denmark | collected 2008
ATGACATGTACCTCATCAAAACAGGCATGCGGAAACAAGGCGACAAACTGCAGTTTTGGACGCTTCAAAATCACAGTTACACACCTGACTCGAAGTCTGCAAAGGTCCAGTTCAGCATGGACTGCTTGGCAAAAATCTACTCTCCGATTGCACTTGCCACCTACCCCGAATTAGACGGCAAAGGCAAGCAGATTAAATCCACGACCTTTGATCCGAAGTTCAGACCTATTAGAGAAAGAAGCGCAATGAGTCGTTTGCATGAGGTCTTGTGTCCTAAACCAAATAATTAACATCCGATTTCGACTGTTTTTGTGAGGCTAAAAAACAATGCTCCCTTAACCAACTTAAGGGAGCTCGATTTTTGCTTATAGAGGCGTTCTATTACGACTTCTACTTCACGCTGTCAGCCGCCTCTTGTCCAGCCAACAAACCACTGGATACTGCGTCGTTAATTCTTGCAGTAATTGATCCACATGTTGAGCCTGCGGCATACAGACCCCCTATGGGTTTATCGTCCTTTGCCCGTAGCACTTGTAAGCGTTCATTGACTTCCAGCCCACCCTCCGTCTTATAGGCTCCGGGATAGCCTCTCGTCGAGATATAGTACGGAGCTGTAAGCGGTCGGAATAACGAATCTTTTCTTCCGAATTCCGTATCTTTCCCGTTTGCTGCATCGTGGTTAAAGCGATTAAACGTCTTGCTGAACTCCTCAGGAGGAATACCGGCCTTCTTAGCCAACTCTTCAGGGGAATCTCCGCGGAAAATACTTCCTTCCTGAAGGCCTTTGTCTAGATTAAAACGCCCCTTGTTTTTCCCATTAAATGTCTCAGAGCCAAACACAACGAAACCATACGGCTCTTTTTCTCTCATAAGCGCTAAGCTACAACCCGCATATCTTCCGACATGTTCATCCAACAATCGTTTTCCTTTCGGAGATACGAAAAACGCCGGTTCGACATCGAAAATTGTCCAAGAAATAAATGGAAGTCCCACCTCCATACGCCCGGCCAATTTCGGCATCGACTCCATATCTTCCAACGCAGCTCCGATTTCGCGCCCCATCATGATGCCGTCACCGGTTCTATCAAGAGCTCTTTTCTCACCAACGGCTGCGATGGCTGCCGGTGCTGCAGACCAGAATCCTTTGTATTTCTTCATCAGATAGTTGTTATCTAAGAACCCGCCTGTAGCTAAGATCACAGCATCAGCTTTGATATTAAAGGTCTGATTTTTTTGCTCGGCTTGAACACCTATGACACTCCCATCAGACGTAATCAGTTTTAAGGCCTTTGTATTCAAAAATATTTGTCCGCCCTTCTCTCTGATTTCTTCAATCATTTTGGCCGGAAACTGTTGAACTGACTTCTTTAACATCGGCAATTGAAATGGTTTTGCCGGGTTTAACGGAAGAAATTCGATTCCATATTCGCTGATGAATTTAATAACGTTCGTTGTGTTGTCTGACACCCTCCGGAGGACATCCGGGTTATGTTTTGTCACCCCAAAATAAACAGGCGAGTTTCTGGAGTTGTCTCGCACCTTGGCCAAGGGCTCGTCATCAGTTCCTGCGCAAATCTGCTTCCAGTAATCTTCCTTAGAGACATTTTTTATCCCGGCTTTCTTCTGCAACTCGGTGTCTGCAGCGTAAAAAATACCTGACGAGAGAGCTCCGTCTCCGCCGAGCCAAAGTCTTTTATCGATCAAAATGACTTTCTTACCTGCACGCAATGCCGCTACTGCCGCTGACAGTCCGGCAAAACCGCCTCCAACCACAAGCACCTGAGTTTGGTATTTCCAAACCTTTTTACTTGACTTCTCTTTAGCCACAGAAATTGCAGGTAACGATAAAGCAGCTAGAGAAAGAAACACACGCCTTTTCATCATTTATTCCTTAGAGGTTAAGAATGAAAAGAATTTTAGGAAAGGCAAGAAGAAGCCTCATTTATGTTTAGTATGAAAAAACTTAAAGTTCGAAAGTATGAAAATGAATGAAACAGTTCTAAAGCATTCGGAGATTTTTCTAAAGGTCGTTGAAACCAGCTCCATATCTATGGCAGCAGATTTGCTAGGGCTTTCTAAAGGATTTGTTAGCCAAACAATATCTGATTTAGAAGATGCAACAGGGACCGAATTATTAGACCGTTCGAAAAGACCTTTACGAACTACAAACAGAGGTCTGGAACTGTATCAACTTCTTTCTGAACAAAGAAAAGAATTGAATGACTTAATGTTCCGGTTTAAAGAGACTTCTAATCAAAAAAGTTCTGTTTCTATCGGATTGATTGAGTCGTTATTCAGGAGTATAGGAAAAGGTTTTTGTTCCAAGATAGGAGAGGACTGCCACTCATTAACTTTGACCTTCGGTTCTGTGTGGGAATTGGAAAGGCTTTTCTTTGAAAAGAAAATTGATATGTATACGTCTTGGTATGGCTCCCAGCTAGAAAATACTGTAAGCGTCCCAATAGTAAGCCAGCCTATCTTGGTCGCATATCCAAAATCTGTCGATTTTGCTGCCGTAACCTCAACTAAAGACCTGTTCCGAAAACTCTCCTTAATGGGTTACCCTGTCATAGTCCACCCTAACTTTTCTTTTTCACCTCATGCCGTAACTTCTCTTCTAGATGCTTCCGGCTACTCTTTCGTACGAAAATACAAGGTAGACGGCGTTGAGCTTCAGCTCGAGTTAGTTGCTCAGAATTTAGGTTGGTGCATGACCCAGCCCATCTGCTTCTTCGGGGCCGAACTTCTCCTAAAAAACATAAAAGTGGTGCCTCTATTTGATAAACAGAGAACAATCTATTTGATAACTCGCAAAACAACGCCTACAGACGCGACATCATTAGCTCTTAATGCGCTAAAGAAGGAATTGATGGAATCAGTCTTGCCTCCATTGGTCGCCGCTTTTAGAGAGTTTTCAGATTTTCAACAACCTCAGCTAGACAAAATAATGACAATAGATCCAGTTTCATGAAGAGAGGTTTTAATTAAAAAAGTTCCAGCAATTAAGGAAAGAACCCATACAAATCTAAGATTCCTACCCGCAAGAAATTCAATGCTTCAAACTATTATGAGCCTTCCCTTCTCTTAGAGTTTCGGGTTGGCTGTTATCGATACAATTCAAACTCGATTTTGTTTCTTCGATAAAAAAATGTTCCCCGAAGCAGTCAAAAACAAGCTCAGCTGCGCAGCTTTCTTTTTCCTTCCTGGCCTTTCTTACAGCCTGGTGACTTCTCGCATGCCAGCGATCAAAGAAAGTGCACAGATTGACGATTTACAACTTGGCATCGCTCTTTTCTGCCTCGGAATCGCAGGCTGCATCGGACTGTTTTTCTCTTCCAGACTCGTCCGTCTTCTTAAAGATCGACCAACTATTGCCGCCGGCGCCTTACTCAGCACTATCGGACTTGTGATCGCTGGCTGCGCAAATTCTTTCGCCTCATTAGTTGCAGGCTTTGCTGTCATCGGTTTTGGCATCGGTCTAACTGATGCTCTGATGAATGCTCAAGGCATGTTCTACGAGCGTCGATACAAAACGAGATCGATGAATTTGTTTCATGCCTTCTTTAGCTTAGGCGGCATCGTCGGTTCTTTGACTGCTTCCCTTTGTGCCTACCTCGGCCTTTCGCCGCTTTTCAGCTTTTTAGTCTTGGTCGTTCCTTGGACTGTCGTTTGTTTGTTCGGCTGTCAGTATCTTCAGGAAGAGGACCGGCAGGTGACAAGCTCTGAAACTTCTAGAGCAAATACAACAAAACGAGCTTACCCGCTCATCCTCACTTGTTTCGGCTTACTAAGTTGGCTGGCTTACGACATTGAAGGCAGCGTGGCCGAGTGGGGATCTGTGTACATGGTTAGTTCAAAAAAGGCAGATCAAGCTGTTGCCGCCCTAGTGTACGGATTGTTCTCAGGAACCATTTTCATCGTTCGACTCTTCGGAGACAAACTTCGAGAAAGCGTCGGTGATTTTTGCCTCTTACCCGTTTGCTCTCTGATTGTTTTTTGCGGAATGTCGCTCGTACTTTTGTCTGCTGGTCCTGCAACAGCGCTTTGCGGCTACGTTGTTATGGGACTCGGACTCGCGCCTGTCGTTCCGACAATATTCAGTCTCGCCGGAAAATGCAAAGGAATTTCTGCTTCTGAGGCCAGCAGCTTCATAGCCATCGTCGCTTATGGCGGCTTACTGGTTGTACCCCCGACATTGGGATGGATTGCTTCTCATTCTTCGCTTGGGGCTGCTCTTTGCTTAGTTTTGATTTTCTGTGCGTTGGCTTTCCTTATTTCGTTAACTCTGCAAAACTTTCGGTATCAACTAAATCAAAAGTAACTGTAGTCAAGGTAGGTATCCTGCTTGGCAGGTGATTGTTTTGTCAGGCACTAATTATCGTTTTAACTAAGAATCCCAGAGATCGTTCACTCTAAGCGTGAGCACTTGACTAAAATCAAGCAGAACAGACAAGCAATTTTATAGTTTATGCCGCTTGGACAACGTCTCTTTTTATTTATTTTTCTGCTTCTTTCAACTTGTTTAAATGCAGAAGAAAAACAAACGCTAACGTTTGGGATCGCTAACTTCACTTACCCAAATACCAAGCAAGAGCTCTTTTTTAAAACCTATCAAGCTATCCAATCTGCGTTGTTGCCAACGAGGGTAGATCTCAAAATCTTTCCTAACAAAGATCTGCTTGAAGCTGCATTAGAAAAAGGAAACGTTGATATCGTCATGTCCGGAGCGGGCGTTTATAGGCGAAGGCTAGAACAGGGTTTAAGGGATATCGCCACAATGGTCTCTCCTCAGGAACCTAATCCTGATAAAGCTGTAGGTTCTGTATTTGTAACTCGAAGTGACCACCCCATTGTTAACTCCATTTCGGACCTCAAGGGACAACGATTAGCAGCGCGCTATCCATTAGGTTTTCAAGGAATTACCATAGCCTTGGGCGAAATTGCCAAATCCGGAGAAGACCCGGATAAATTTTTCAGGACGATATCTTATGTCGGCGGAGGGGAAGAAAATGTTATTAACGCCGTTAGGGAAGGAAAGGTCGATGTAGGTATTATTCGTTCTTGCTATCTTGAAGATAAAGCTGCAAGAAAGGAACAAGTGCTTGGGGTAATGCCCGTTTTAATTAAAAGGCAAAATGATAGCCGTTGCCTAGTCTCTACAGATTTATACCCCAACTGGAGTATTTCTGTAACTCCTCATCTAACACCGGGAGATGTCTACAAAATAATACATGCCTTGCACTCTATGCCAAAAACGAGCAACGACATGGGATGGACTATTGCTAGCGATTTTAAGATCGTTGACCAGTTGAATAAGACCCTGAAGATCGGCCCTTACACTTACTTAAGAAGTTGGACTATCAAACGAGTTTGGGAAGAGTATCAGGCAGGGATATTCTTATTCGTTGCGGCTGTGATAGTTTTGATTCTTCATAGCCTCCGTGCATCAGCCCTTGTTCGAAAAAAAACACGTGAATTATCCGAAGCTTATGAAAGAGAGCGTGCTCTAGAGAAAAGAATTGATGAGCAATTGCGCATTAACTCGGTATGCCAACTCTCGAGCCTCGTAGCGCATGAACTGTCACAGCCTCTTGCTACTATTGGTTGTTATACCAAAAGCATTGACATGCTTTTATCGAAGAACAAGACTTCAAGTCCTCCTCTCGATATGGTCAAATTAGCCATAGACAGCATCAATCGCAACGCAAAAAAGGCGACCCAAATCCTTCAAAAAGTCAGATCCATTGCCTCCAGAAAAGAATTTCAGCCCCAAGTTTTAGACTTGCATACGGAATTAGATCGAATCGTTTCTCAATTCAAAGGATTGCTGATAAAACACAAGAACGTTTCTATCATCCTTAATCTAAATACCCGTGTCCCAATTTACGTGGACAAGTTGGAATTCGAATTAGCTATCAGTAATTTACTAAAGAATTCGACCGAGGCCTGTGCAAAAAGCGAAAATGCGACAATAACAATTGATGTTTACAAAAACACTGCCAGTGATACGGTATGCATAAACATTTCCGATAACGGTCCTCCTATTTCCAAAGACATTTTTGCAAACATCCTTTCTCCGCTCTCCTCTACTAAACACGATGGCCTCGGCCTCGGTCTTTCCATCGTTGAGGCAATTGCTCAGCGACACAGCGGGAAACTCTCTCTGACGTTAAGCCCTGCCAAAAATCTCATTGTTGGCTTAATTCTTCCAATTTACACGGATAACAAGCATGATCTGTGACAGATTGAACTTGATTGAACTTGAAGAACGCGCTGCTTTGCTTGAGCAAGGCCTGGATTCCGAGCCCTTAGTAAGGATCGTAGACGATGATGACGAACTTAGAAAAGGCATTGCTTTCCTTTTGTCATGCGAAGGAATAGAAAATAAGGGGTTCAGTAGTGCTGAAGCGTACCTATCCGAATATAGCCTTTTGCGGCCGGGGTGCATCATTCTGGATATCAAAATGACTGGCGCTTCTGGCATTGATTTACAGAAGAAATTGATTGAGGTCGGCAACTCGCTTCCTATCATTTTTTTATCAGGTCACGGAACTCTTCCTCTAGCGGTTGAAACTCTCCGGAAAGGCGCTGTGGACTTTCAAGAGAAACCCTTTGACCCAGATAGACTACTGGCCTCCGTTCATCAAGCAATAGAGAAGAACATTCGGGAAAGAAATGAAAGTGACATATTGAGTCAAACTATTGCCTCATACAGACAGCTCTCCTTACGAGAAAAGCAGGTCCTGAAAGACGCCTCTCAATTATTGTCAAACAAAGAGATCGGCGAGCACCTAGGTATAAGTTTCAAAACTGTCGAAGTACATAGAAGCAACTGTTTTCATAAACTCAAAATTCGCAAAGCAAAAGAGGCTAAACAACTCTTGAATATCTTGAAGAGACTCGGAGTTGCCTAACTCTTCAAAAATTGTTGAACCAAATGCGCTTCGTTTGACAAATGTCAAAACCCTTAAGGGATGTTTTCGAGAAACTTTCTCTGGAAGAAATTGATTAACTCATTTTCAAAGGAGAAACCATGCAAAACAGAAGAAATTTCTTGAAAAACTCCCTCATCGGTTCAATGGGGATCGGCTCTCTAATGAGCTCATCAGCGAAAGCCGCTGAAGTACATCCGAAAGGTTGGGACAAAATATCCGATGTGGTTGTAATCGGACTCGGCGCTGCTGGTCTCACAACGGCCATCAGCGCAGCTCAGAATGGCTGTTCCGTAACCATTATCGAACGCCAGCCGGCAGAAACGGTTCGTCCAAACACCCGTATGTCCGGAGGTATGTTCCATACCGCTAGCAAGGATGGTGACAAGGCAGCCCTTAAAGAATACGCCAAGGCTATGTTTTCCGGAGAAAATATTCCTTGGAAAAAAGAGGGTGAGGAGCCAGTTTTTTCAGATGAACTCGCACAGCACTGGGCAGACTACCTCCCGACCTTAATCGATTTCATGCAAAGCCTTGATCCTGATTTCAAGATCCGGTTAGGAAGAAACCATGCGGAGGGCCAAAAATCCAACACTGCTTTCCCAAATTTTCCGGGAGCCAAAGATTGCGGTTATCAGGCAGGACGAGCCACGTATAGAGACAGGAGTGTGGGTAACTATTCCACATATAACCTTCCGAAGAAGGAAACGGAATACGGTGAGGCATTTTGGCGCTGTCTGATGGAAGGAGCAAAAAAATATCCACAAATTGACATCGTTTATTCCACACGAGCCAAGCACCTTATCAAAAACGATGCTGGCGAAATATGTGGCGTAGTTGCTGATCAGAATGGAAAAGAAGTTCGCTTTAAATCTAATAAAGCTGTCGCAATTTGCTCCGGAGGCTACGAATACAACAAGGAAATGAGAAAGGCCTTTCTTGAAGGGCCTGGCGTTGACGGTTGGGCTTTTTACGGTACTTTATATAACGAAGGGGATGGCATCCGAATGGGCATGGAGGCCGGCGCAGGTCTAATGAAAGTTGGCAAATGTGCCGCCCGAATGATTTGGCCTCTTCCCGTTCGTCACAACGGACTCAGAATTGGAACTATCACTCCTGTCGTAGGTAGAGGACACTCTATTGTTGTAGATAATTTTGGCAATCGCTTTGCCGCCGAAACCTTGATTACGGATGATCCTACGCGCTATTTCTTCTACAAAGAAGCCGTTCAGTTCAACATCAAGACTTTGCAATATGACCGGAATCCGTCTTGGTTAATTTTCGACGAATCGTTAAGAAAATCTCGCCCAGTCATCAATTTTTATAACTCTGTCTGCGGATACAACATTGTTGATTATGGGCCTCGTGATAACTCTGATGCTGTTCGAAAAGGCTGGATTCTTAAAGGAGAAACTATTGAGGAGCTTGCTACTCTCATCAAAAAGCAAGAAGAAAATTGCGGACGAATGATTCCTGAAAACTTGGTTAATACCGTTAATCGTTATAACGCTTTCTGCGAAAAGAAAAATGATGAAGACTTCGGACGAAGAGTTAAAACTCTCCAGCCTATCAATGAGGGTCCTTTCTATGCCATCCCGTTAGTGGCTGGCGGCCCTAACACAAAAGGCGGCTTGGCGGCTGACGGACAACGCCGCGTTCTCGATTGGGATTACAAGCCAATCCCACGGTTATTCGCCGTCGGAGAGGTCGCTTCCGTTCTCAAGTTCGTTTATCAAAGCGGAGGAAATTTGACAGAATGTGTAGTTTTGGGACAAGTCGCTGGAAAGGAAATCGCCAAACTTAAAAACCTAGCTTAATTCCTAGAGGTAGTTTGAGTCATGTTATTTGATCTTCACGTTCGTCTGGTCGACCCGCTCGTTGCTCCCGCTCTTCTCGCTCCATTCCTCTTTTGGAATACTGCCACAGCTGAAGAGGGTAACAGCTTTTTAGCTGATCGGCACGTTTCAAGAGGCGTCCAATGCCAAAGTTGTCATACAGAGTCTGGAAAGTTAAAGGAATATAAAGAATTTGGAATTTGCTCTTCCTGTCATGGGGATTACGATACTGTGATAAAAAGAACCGCTGGAAAATTCAAAGATGCAGATCCTAACCCTCACGACCAACATGATGGAAACTTGCCTTGTACAGAATGTCATCATGGTCACAGTGCTTCAAAAAATTATTGTGCTGATTGCCATTCCTATACTTACAACGTGCCGTGACGTTCGTTAAACACTCATTGAAACTTTGTTAATTATTTGTTGATCGACTAAATAGCACCGGCAATTGATCAGGGATTTTTCTTGAAACAGTTGCCGAGCCTTTTTCTTTTTCCCGATAAAACAGACATTTCTATGAATTTGTATGGCTCATTTGAAAATTGAGTAGCACTTCCCGATCTATGCTGCCTAAATTCGGGATCAACATGCCTGTCGGCAATGGAGGCATAATTACCAAATTAGGTATTGAAAAACGAAGAAACGTGAAACACGCATTTAAGTTCATGACACCAATGGTATGGCTGACGCGTCTGTTGGTCGGCGCATATCCTCAGTGGATCGGGTGCAAACCTGAAAAAATTCAGAGAATTTATTTTGCCAATCACTCGAGCCACCTCGACACCATTGTGATTTGGTCTGCTCTCCCTCGCTCTTTGCGTCCGCTTACCCGACCGGTTGCTGCTCGTGACTACTGGCAAAGCGGAATTCGCCGCAGAATTGCCGTCGACGAGTTAAACGTCGTTCTTGTCGACCGGCGCCGGACGGAAAACTCCGATCCTTTGGATCCGATGCGTCAGGCTCTTCGCGAAAGCTCCTCTCTGATTATCTTTCCGGAAGGCACGCGCTCTCCCCAGCCGCTTCCCGGGCCGTTCAAGAGCGGTATTTGGCGTTTGATGAGAGAATTTCCCGAAGTTGAACTCATCCCCGTTTATTTGGAAAATCTGCACCGCTCCATGCCGAAAGGTGCCCTTCTGCCCGTTCCGACTATGTGCTCCGTAAGATTCGGTGCACCTCTGCCGCACTCTATCGACGACTCTAAAGAAGAGTTCTTAGAAAGAGCTAGAACGGCCGTTATCAGTTTAGCCAGGGAGCTCTAATATGCGTTTAGGATTTTCCACTCAAGAAGCCTACTTCACGATTCTGGGTGTTCTTATTGTTCTCTCTGCCATTGGTACGATTATCAGCAACTGGCTGGTCTCCCGCGCCCAAGGAAACGAAACTCGACTCAACAATCTTCGCGTTGTTAACTCCCGCGTCCGTGCCTCTTGGCCCCTGCTGATCGTTTTTGCGATTGCTTTCTGTCTTGGTGAGGCCGCGCTCCTCATCTTCTTCGCGTTTGCTTCATTCTTTGCTCTGCGCGAATTTATTGCGCTGACTCCGACCCGGCGCCATGACCACGTCATCTTGATCATTGCGTTTTATATCGCAATCCCCGTTCAATACATTCTTCTGGGATACGAAGAGATCGGACTCTTTTCTCTGTTTATCCCAGTCTACTTATCCCTGACGCTGCCGGTCGTTATGGCCTTGGCCAAAGATACCGACCGCTTCTTGGACCGTGTTGCTAAGGTTCAGTGGGGCATTATGCTGGCCATTTTCTGCGTCAGCCACGCTCCTGCGATTGCTACATTGAACCTCACAAGATTTAATTCCAGTGGTTTGCTGCTGATGCTTTACTTCCTGCTGGTTCTCTATTTTGCGGACCTGTTCCAAATCATGGCATCCGCCATCTGGGGCGGCAAACCGACTTGGAGTAATCAGTACAAGACATACAAAGGCATCATTATCGGAAGCATCGGAGCTTTGATCATGGGCTCTGCACTTTTCTGGATGACTCCCTTTCGTGCTTGGCAGGCACCTCTAATGTCCCTGTTGATTATTGTCTCGGGAACGCTAGGCGCTCTGGTCATGTCCTCGGTTAAGCGCTCTTTAGGAGCAGTTCGCTTGGATACCAGCATGATGCTGACTCGTGGGGCGTTGGACAGAATGGAAATGCTGTTCTTCTCAGCGCCTGTTTTCTATCACTCAACGATCTTTCTTTTCATGAGCAAGTAATTTCTGAAAGAAATTTCGTTAGAAAGAGAAAAATACGGTAAATTATTCCTCAGTACCTTTTTACTAGCAAGTATCAAAAGATGTTCGCTTCTAAGTTTTACTTTTACGGCTTTTACTTTCCGTCCGCGGCGGAAGGTAGGGCTGTGACGGCTTGCATCTAAGATCACACAACACTACTTAACCGCCGCTCCTTCGGGACTCGGCGGTTTTTTATAGCCTCAATCCCGACAGGCGCCATAATGGAGAACCATAATGCCTTACACAACTGACGACCTAAGAATTAAAGAAATCAGAGAACTCACTCCGCCGTCTTACCTCATTCGCGAATTTCCTTGCGGACAACTCGCATCTTCAACCGTACACATTGCCCGTCACTCTGCTCATGACATCATTCACGGCAAAGACGACCGGCTCCTTGTCATCGTCGGACCCTGCTCAATCCATGATCCGGTTGCCGCCGAAGAATATGCAGAAAAACTCTCTGAACTCCGCCGTCATTTTGCTGATGACCTTGAAATCATTATGCGGGTCTATTTCGAAAAACCCCGCACCACCATCGGCTGGAAAGGCCTGATCAATGACCCGGACTTGGACTGCAGTTTCCATATTAACCACGGCCTTCGCTTAGCCCGCGAGCTCCTCTTAACGATCAATGAACTGGGTGTCCCCGCAGGTACGGAGTATCTCGATATGATCACGCCGCAGTACATCGCAGACCTGATCTCCTGGGGTGCTATCGGAGCTCGTACCACAGAAAGTCAGGTGCATCGTGAATTGGCGAGCGGTCTTTCATGCCCCGTCGGATTCAAGAACGGCACTGACGGCAACGTCAAAATTGCAATTGATGCCATTAAAGCGGCCGCAAACGAACATGTCTTCCTTTCCGTCACTAAGGGCGGCCACTCCGCTATTGTTGTTACGGGGGGCAATGAAGACTGCCATGTCATCCTTCGCGGCGGCAAAGCGCCGAATTACGATGTCGAGAGCGTAGCCAAAGTCTGCGAAGCGCTGAAAGCAGCCGGTCTTCCGCCATCTGTCATGATTGATGCCAGCCACTC
>ULWS01015917.1_pt1 | contig 12016 bp, 10 predicted proteins | sample 1960591 | NCBI WGS metagenome assembly ULWS01 (sample SAMEA4835818, study PRJEB28245) | human gut metagenome | biome: gut microbiome; material: fecal sample | place: Denmark | collected 2008
CGTGCGGAGCAGACGGTCGGGTGTCAGCTCCGCCATTATGCTTTCAGGGGATATCGGGTCGATTATTTTCTCAGACATTTTCAATCTTGGGGTTTTGAGGGTTTCCTTGCGGAAACAATATCCTTTTGGCCGGTGGCTGGTCGGGATCCACGACATTGATATGATAGACCGAGGCTCTGACCGAGGCGGCGCATCCCGCAGCGTCGCGTCCGGGGGTAAGCATCTCCCATGAAAGCGGTACTCCGAATGAGATTGTCAGCGAGCTGTCGGCCATCCTGACCATTTCCCCGGGGAGATAAATCATCTCGAAGTTGAATTTGATGCCAAGCCGACGGCGCAGGTTGGCCATCCGGTAGAACTTCTTTGAGTTTTTCCCGCTGAAGAATATCGGTATGATGTCGCGCTTGTAATGGTGGGCCTTGTTGACAAACATCTTGTTCCAGGGTAGGTCGGAGACAAGTTTGCGTTTCTTGCCCATATATGGCACACGGCGCAGCCGTGACACCAGCCCGGCGGGAAACATTATCACCGGGTCATTGCCGGCGAAAGCTTCGTCGACAGCCTTGACAGCCTCGCGGGTCTGTTTGCCGAATTTGTTGACGGGGAGGAAGACCTTCTCAAGCGGCTTGACCGCCGACAGCAGATCGTTGACCACGAAATAGACATTTCCTCCGTGGCGGCGTTGCACATAGTCAATCAGGGCCATCCCGTCGAGGCCGCCAAGAGGATGGTTGCTGACGTAAAGCACCCGGCGGTTTTCGGGGGAGGGGAGACGTTCCTCAAACTGAGGCTCCACCGTGATACCGAGCGACTTCAGCGCTCCACGGGCGAAGTCGGCGCCCTCCAGCCCTGCATTCTCGTCAAGGATTCTGTTAAGCTCATCCTGGCAGATAGTGCGCTCCATCCACTCCACAGCGAACCGTGGAATGAACCGGGACAGACGGGGCAGTCGCTGGCGCAACACCTCGTCGAGGTCGATTCTTATGGCGTCGTTGTCTGTCATAGATTGGTTTCAGAGGGGCAAATTTACTATTTTTCGGCGAAACAGGGATGGAAATTGCTCTAAAATTCTTAAGTTTGCACAAAATTACCGACAAAGCAAACAGTCTGACAGAAATGGGCAAATCAGCGACATCCCTGGTGACAGGATTCCTCGACTCTCTTGGCGCGACATTCAAGAGCTGCCTGCGTATGCTTCCCGCTCTCGGCAACCGAGGGCCGTCGCAACAGTCTGGGGCATCCTCAGGCAAGCCATTGGTCATCCTTGGTAACGGCCCGTCGCTGCGCCGCAACCTTGAGGAGGATATGGAGGTGTTGCAGGGGGCTGATACTCTCGCTGTCAACTTCTTTGCCAACTCCCCGGAATTTCTGCAGGTGAGGCCTAAATACTATGTGCTGGCCGACCCGCATTTCTTCGACAAGGCTGACACAGACCCGAATGTCGGGCGGCTTATATCCGCCCTCAATTCCATCGACTTCGCTATGACGCTGTTGATTCCTGCGGCGGCGCGTCGCAAGGCTCGGTTGTTTGTCAATCCGCTTCTGAGGGTGGAGACATTTAATTTTGTCGCCGTCGAGGGGTTCCGTTGGTTTGAGGACGCGATGTTCGGCCACCGGTTCGGGATGCCCCGTCCGCGCAATGTGCTGATTCCCTCGATAATGATAGGTATATGGTTGGGTTATAAGCAGATATACCTCCTTGGTGCAGACCATTCCTGGCTCTCCACGCTGTCGGTCAACGACCGCAACGAAGTTGTCTCAATCCAGCCCCATTTCTACAAGGAGGATGACCGGGAGCAGAAACGCATACGTCAGGAGTATGTGCGCCATCCGCTCCACGAAGTGCTGGAAAGTATGACCATCGCTTTCCGGTCGTATCACCGCATCCAGGCATATGCCTCGGCCCACGGCATCTCCATCGTCAACGCCACTCCCGGTTCGATGATTGACGCGTTCCCGAGAGAGCCCCTCGCTTCCACCAATTCTTGAATCACCGCTCAATGGATACCTACTATACCCTCGCAGCCCCTTCCAAAGCCCTCTTCACCGAAAAGCGAAGCCGTTTCATCAGCTTCGCCATCCCGGTGACTACCCGTGAACAGGCCCGCGAGGAGGTAAAGCGGATTTCCAAGGAGTATTTCGACGCCCGTCACGTCTGTTGGGCGTTCATGCTCGGGGCAGACCGCCTCGATTTCCTGTCGAGCGACAACGGGGAACCGTCAGGCACCGCCGGCAAGCCTATTCTCGGGCAGATAAACTCGGCCAACCTGACCGACATAGTGATAATCGTTGTCCGCTATTTCGGAGGGATAAAGCTTGGCACACCGGGCCTTATCGCCGCCTACCGCGAGGCCGCACGGCTGGCTATAGAGGAGGGGGAAATCATAGAATGCCACAAAAAAGAGACCTTCACCTTCACTTTCCCATACCTGGCGATGAACGACGTGATGAAGGTGGTCAAATCCTCCCCTGAACTTGACATCCTCAGCCAGACCTTCGACAATTCCTGCTCGATGACCCTGTCAATGCGCGCCGACATCTTCCCCGAAATCACCGGCCGTCTCCTCTCGCTCGACGGAGTCTGTGCCGCCGACTGACCTCCGCATTTATATTTCGCGGAGATTCCAGTCTTAAGGAATTTTATTTGTACAAAAAATGAGAATGTCGTATATTTGCAGACGTAAATTCCGTAATATTGCCAGAAATGCTGTTCTCCGAAAAAAATAAAATCGCAATCGAAAACAACCATCGCCGTGTCCGGCTTCATACACTTCCCGTTCTCGCGCTGCTTGTTGGCTTTCTTCTTCCGGCTCTATCTACTTGTAGCAGGAAGACGCATACCGACCGTACGTTGACCGGCATCGAGAATGGATTTTATGACTCGATACCTGATGTCAGGTCGCTGTTATGTCGCCTTGACTCTATTCCACAAGATGCTTTGGTTAACGATTACCGCCGGGAACTGTATGGCCTTTTGAGAGCGAAAGGCAATATCTTTTGCGGTGATTATCCACCTGACGATTCAGCGTTGACAGAGTATGTCGAGTTTTTCAGAAGGGAGCAAGATAATTACCATCTGTTCGAGGCTTTGACAATGAGAAGTTTTTGCAATTTAGCCCATCGTAATCTTTTGGAGTCGATGACGGATGCGTTTGATGCCAGGGATATAGCTAAAGTCGTGAATGACACACTTATGATGGCGCGTGCGGAAGAACTCCTGATGTATAATTTTGAACCGGTATACAACCCTGATTCAGTGCTTGACCATGCGCAAAAATCCGGCGCTTATTATGCGGCTTGCAAGCGATTCAGGGATGTTCGGAATATGAAAAGATATGCTGCGGTTTATCTGAACGCATTGGGGCGTACTGACGAGGCTTTGGCTATGATGGATAGCATACTGCGGGCCACACCTTTGACTGATTCAGTGGAGTTGTCACGTATTTATAACAGGTATATCAAGCTGTACGTCGAAAAAGATAGTCTTGAACAGGCAGAGAATGCGTTTCGACATTCACTGAAATATGCCGGCAAGGACTTCTTATGGAGAATTGACTGGCGTAATGTCCTGAGTATGTTCTTTACTGCTGGAAAAATCGACAGTGTGGAACATTATCTTCCTATAATGAAAAATCATTATTATGGAGGTGACGGCAACTTTTTTTATTATAAATATACTCAGCTTGTCGCCGAATCCCATGGTGACTATGAAACTGCATATCACTACACTAAGCTCGTGGACAGCATTAACCAGTTTCGCCATAATGTCACTGTGACCCAGTCTCCATCAATCGTCATTAGTGAATATTACAATAAAAAGGCGCAAGAGGAATCGGCTCGGGTCGAAGCCCGAAATAAAATGATTCTTGCCATTATGGCATTCTTTCTGACTGTCATAATCTTGTTGATGGTGTGTCTTCGGGTAAGGCATAAACGTCAACAGTTACGTGAGGCCTCCACGTTGATGGAGCTGGATAGCATCCGCGAACAGTTGGCATCGGCAAAAATAGACAAGTCTGTTGCCGAGTCGCTGTTCAAATCTGGCTTCACCTCATTGGACAAGCTGACCACTGAGTATTTCATCGCCAAATCGACCGGGCGGGGAACACCCGAATCAATGGTCAAAAGCATAGAGACCCAACTGGAGAAATTGCGGTCGGAAGAGTCCCTCGACCAGGTATGTGAAAAAATAGACATGCTCTATGACGGCATCCTGACCAAAATAAAGGTCGAGATACCCAAAATGAAAAAAGCTGACATATATTTCATCGCCCTTAAACTTGCCGGTTTCTCTCCCAAATCAATCTGCCTTTTGCTGAATCTCTCCCCGACCAACTACTACACCAAGTGGCAGCGCATCCGCAATCGTGTCTGTGAGACCGGAATATGCGTGGGAAACGTGTCTGTTTTTGATTGAAGCCATCTCACACATTTAATATTTAAGATAAACAATTTGACTAAGAGGTTGTTTAAAAATGATTGTTAACAGAAGTGAGTTTACGGAGGGTGATAACAACCGCCGCAACCATGAGCATTTCGTTGGCAGATTCTGTCATCACTTCGTAGTTTCGGCATAATCGCCTGAAATTTTCAAGCCATGCGAATGTTCTTTCCACGACCCATCTTTTCTTGGCCGGGACAAACTGACCGGAATAATTTGAATGTGTGATCTCGACGTCAATTCCAAAATCATGCTTGGCCTCCTCAATGAAATTCCCGCGATATCCTCTGTCGGCATAGATGCGCCTTATCCATGGGAACGCAACGACAAGCATTGCCACAAGAGCGTATGCAGATTTGGAATCATGGATATTGGCAGGAGTTGTGGATGCTTCCAAAATATCGCCGTCCTTATCCGTTATTATATTGCGTTTTACGCCCTTAACTTTTTTGTTTCCGTCAATGCCCTTTTGGGAGCGAGGCAACGCAGACCGGGAACTCTCACTGTCAATGGCTCCGATGGTAGGGTGTGGCGATTCGCCTCTTTTAAGCCTGACTTTCTCCACAAGACTGTCCTCAAGTTCGGAAAAGGAATTCATGGCGCCCCAACGTCTGAAATAGTAATACACTATCTGCCATTTGGGATATTCCGTCGGCAGCATGCGCCACTGGCAACCGCTGACGTCTATATAGATTATCGCGTCAAGTATGAGAAAAAAATCATATTTGCTACGCCAGTTGTCCATGAGAGTTGTTCCTTTTATATACTCCTTCTGAGCATCGGTCAAATCGGTCAGATACATATTTCTTTGGGTTTGTTTATGTTTGTGCATATATTTAAACAATCCACAAAGGATAAATGCCTGAGCATCCGACTGATGCTCATTTCTCATTCACATTTGTTTTTAAACAAGCTCTAAGTTGCAGGGCTGCGGGCTACGGCACCGTTGGGAATGGGAGGATGTGCAGGCTGACTTGTTTGCTGTACAGATGAAAAGCCTACGCCTACAACAGACACAAGAGGCGGGAAATATTTTCATAAATGAGGTGAAAAACATATTGATTACGGTTCTTGCCGCCAAGGGTGTGATTGACGGCTCCCTATCGCTTGGAGCTATGCTGGCAATTCAGTATATAGTCGGGCAGCTCAATTCTCCAGTGGAGCAACTAATGGCTTTCATCTACTCGATGCAGGATGTGAAGATTTCCCTTGAGCGTATTAATGATATACACCGTGAGCGTGAAGAGCGGTCTAGTGACTCCTCTGGAGATATTGCCGTGGATGCGGCCTCCATTTGCCTGCGTGGAGTGAGATTCGGATATGACCCGCATGCGTCGGAGGAGACAATCAGGGGTGTGGATATGACTGTCCCCGCCGGAAAGGTGACAGCCATTGTTGGCGTGTCCGGCTCTGGCAAGACTACGCTTGTTAAGTTGATGCTGGGCTATTATCCCGTCGCGGGAGGGGAGATAGCGGTCGGTGGGGTTGATTTGCAAACTATGGATTTGAAAAACTGGCGCAGCAGATGTGGTGCCGTTATGCAGGATGGTGTGATATTCTCCGAGTCAATAGCCCGCAACATTGCGGTCGATGACGGGGAAATAGATTGCGACAGGCTTGTGGATGCAGCCCGAATGGCTAATATCCACGACTTCATCCTCGCCCTCCCTCTTGGATATGACACGGTCATTGGCCCCGACGGAGTTGGCTTGAGTCAGGGACAGAAACAACGGATACTTATCGCTCGCGCGGTTTATAAAAACCCTCCTTTCATTTTTCTCGATGAGGCCACCAATGCCCTGGATGCCCGTAACGAACGCGAGATAGTCGGCAACCTGGAGCAATTTTACTATGGCCGGACGGTGGTTGTAGTGGCTCACAGGCTGTCAACCGTCTGTAATGCCGACCACATTGTGGTGCTCGATCACGGACGCATTGTCGAGAAAGGCACGCATAGCTCACTTCTTGCCCTTAGAGGTATGTACTACAACTTGATAAAGAACCAGTTGGAGCCTGGCTGCTGACCTTGTTGCTATGCTCCTTTGTGGATTTAAAAATATATGCCATATCGAAATGTCCCGACAGACCGACTATTCTAATTCCTCTTCCTCCAAGCTGACAGAACACTCTCCAAAGGTGAGACGTCTTCTCGGCCATCATCCATCGACCCTGTATATGTTGGGATATGTCGCGATTCTGTTTTGTGTCGCTGTTCTAATCTTTGTGCTGGCAATTCTCGGGCTTGACAGAAGTTGGTCGCAATTCTTTGGTAATTTTAAATAAAAGGGTTGATTCATTTGTGGAAATGAATTTTAAGTGCTAAATTTGCTGAGGAATGTTTGATTACTTTTTCTCCGAGAGTGATTGCCGATGAATATTTATAGAAAGCAAAAATCAAAAGTCTCAAGCCTGTCGGTGCTGCCGTTGGTGGCTTTGATTGTGGTTATGGTTGGTGGGATGTTTTCAGGCTGTTCCCCATCCACGGAACGCCGTATGCTTGACCGGGCTGACTCGGTTATCGAGGAACATCCCGATTCCGCTCTGAAGATTCTCGCCAGCATCGACACTGCCCGTCTTTCCTCCCCGGAAGACCGTGCTTTTTATGCCCTGCTGATTACCCAGGCGTATGTCAAGAATTATATCCCCCTGAAATCCGACTCCCTGATAACCACTGCCGTCAATTATTATCAATTGAATGATGCTGATTCGCGCCGTATGATGAGGGCTTATTTCTATCAGGCGCAGGCGCGGCATGATTGTCAGCTGTTTCCTGAGGCGATTGTCCCGGTCCAGATGTCGCGCCAGATGGCGATAGAGTTCGATGATAACTACTGGCGTGCCAAGTCCGCGGAATTGATTGCCGACATTTACGGGCAGACTTTCTGTATTGACAAAAGGGCCGTGTATAGAAAAGAGGCCATTGATTATTACAGACGTGCCGGGAAAATCCGCAACCATAATTTCGCTTTGGCAGAATATGCCGCCGAATTGGCTTGGGAAGGAGAGGTGACACCGGCCATAGAACTTTTTGACAGTGTGGAGAATCTGGCTTTGATTTCGCCGGTCGACAGTGTGCTGATTTATGTTATCCATCAACGTGCTTTTTACGGATGTGTGAGATGGGGAAGATGGGCGCAAGCGGAATATTATTTGAACAAACTGAATGAAACGACAGTAGCAGATTCGTCCGACTTCGATGATGAAAATATGCTGATTGCGTTCCAGATATCCAGCCGAAGCGGCGATGACATCCTTGGACATTTGGACATGCTTAGAAAGCAGACAAAAATGTTGTGGGACTCTACCTCCGTATGGCATAATTATATGGCTTTCTACAAATCCCGTGGGGAATATAAAAATGCGTGTCTGTATGCCGACAGTATTTTGAGAGGTCAAAAGAAGGGCTTTTCGCAGATAATGAATAATTCCGCCTTGTCGGCAGAACGGGATTATTATGATTCACTCGCCGACAGGGAGACCAAGAGATACCGTGAGACTCGAAATGTGCTCGGGATTATCATCATAGTCGCGTTGGTGTTGTCGTTGCTTGGCTTCTATATTTACAGGGCGCGGATTAAGATGAAAAATTTGATTTTGAATGAGAAAATCAATGACATAGAGAGGTTGACACGAAGTCTTGCGACAACCGTCACCGAATGCGAGAACCTGCAGTCCAAGATGAAGAGGCGGGATGAAAACCTCGATGCTTTGTCGAAAGAGGTTGAATCACAACGCTCCAAGATAGCGACTCTGGTCGATGAGAACGTTAAAGAGCGCCAGTCATCAGAGGCGTTATGTAAATCGATACATTCTCTTTTCAAGGCAAGGTGGGAGACGGTCAACATGTTGTGTGAGGAGTTCATGGAAAAATCAGCCTCCGACAGGTTACGGCCGACAATCATCAAGAAAATAGAAGAGGAGCTGAACAAGATTACGCTTCCCGATAATCTCCGGAAAATCGAGAATGTGGTGAACCAATATTCGGATAATATCATGGGACGGCTTCGAGAACAATGCGGATGGCTGTCGCAGTCTGATTTGCAATTCGTGTTGTTGGTCTACGCGGGGTTGGCTCCCAGGGCGGTATGCCTGTTCTGTGACTTGAAACTCCCGAATTTCTACGTCAAAAGACGTCGGATTGCTAACCGGATTTTGACCTCACAGGCTAAAGACAAAGAATATTTTGTCGCTATGTTGGGTGTGAAAAGCTTCTAATAAACAATATATTTTAGGAAAACTTTGGACTTATGAAACATCTCTTTTCTTCTGCTGCCAGGAAAATGTGCATATTATGTGCGCTTTTATCTCCCTGTTTGTGTTTGGCCGACGGTGATGGAAGTGCAGGCTCAATTGACATAAAACCGACCAAACCCACCGGCCAACGTCCTAAAGCTCCGTCGATGCAATATATAAGTTGTACATATATGGATGGAATGCTCTATGTCGATTTCGCATATCCCGAGGGGGATTGCGTGCTGACGGTCACCAACCTTTCCAATGGTTTGTCTTCGTCGTATGGTTTTGATTCGACAGAACCTGCCGAGATTTATGTCGGGAATCTTGGTAAAGCCCGTCTCGATGTGACCACAGCCTATGGAAATTCCTATCAGGGCGAATTAACCGTCGAGTTTTAATCATACGTTTGACCTCAGCCTGACAATCTCCCAAAGGGAAGAGTCGCATCCAAAGACAATTCTTCCCTGTGAAGGGTTGTCAGGCTGTTGAATAAAAAAGAGGTTGCGGGTGGGATGGATTACGGGAAAATTTCGTAACTTTGCAGCTTGAAAATGAACTGAAAATAATTTCAAAGCTGTTTACATCCGTAATGCAGAACATCCGCAACATCGCAATCATCGCCCACGTCGATCATGGTAAGACGACGCTGGTCGACAAAATGCTTTTGGCCGGGCATCTCTTTCGCGAGAATCAGAATGCCGGTGAACTTATCCTCGACAACAACGACCTGGAGAGGGAGAGAGGTATAACAATCCTTTCCAAGAATGTCTCCATCAACTACAAGGACACCAAGATAAACATCATCGACACTCCGGGACACGCCGACTTCGGCGGCGAGGTGGAGCGCGTGCTTAATATGGCCGACGGCTGCCTGCTGCTGGTCGATGCCTTTGAAGGCCCGATGCCCCAGACCCGTTTCGTGCTTCAGAAAGCTATCCAGATGGGGCTGAAACCGGTGGTGGTGATAAACAAGGTAGACAAGCCCAACTGCCGCCCCGAGGAGGTTCAGGAGATGGTCTTTGATCTGATGTTCAATCTCGACGCCACGGAGGAACAGCTTGACTTCCCGACAATCTACGGTTCCGCCAAAAACGGCTGGATGAGCCTTGACTGGCAGAAACCGACCGACAATATCATTCCCCTGCTTGATGCCATCATCGAGCATATACCGGCTCCCAAGACCCTTGAGGGTGACCCCCAGATGCTGATTACCTCGCTCGACTATTCGAGCTATGTGGGCCGTATCGCTGTGGGGCGCGTCCATCGCGGAACTCTCCGCGAGGGTATGGAAATCGGCCTGAGCCGTCGCGACGGTTCGGTTTCCAAGCAGAAAATCAAGGAGCTCCACACCTTTGAGGGGATGGGCCGCAAACGCGTGGACGAGGTTTCCTCGGGCGACATCTGCGCTCTCGTTGGTCTGGAGAACTTCGAGATTGGTGACACAGTGACTCTCCCTGACAATCCCGAGCCGCTGCCTCGCATCGCCATCGACGAGCCTACCATGTCGATGACCTTCACCATCAATGATTCCCCATTCTTCGGCAAGGACGGAAAGTTTGTCACCTCCCGCCATATCCAGGAACGTCTTACCCGCGAGCTTGACAAGAATCTCGCCCTGCGCGTCACCAAGAATGACAACGAGGACAAGTGGAATGTCTACGGGCGCGGTGTGCTGCATCTCTCTGTGCTTATCGAGACAATGCGCCGCGAGGGATATGAGCTTCAGGTAGGGCAGCCACAGGTCATCATCAAGGAAATCGACGGGGTGAAATGCGAGCCTGTCGAGCTGCTGACCATCAACGTCACCGAGGAATACGCCTCCAAGATGATTGATATGGTCACCCGCCGCAAAGGTGACCTTGTGTCGATGACCACCCAGAACGACCGTGTGCATATGGAGTTCCAGATTCCCTCGCGTGGTATCATCGGCCTGCGCAACAATGTCCTTACCGGTTCGGCCGGAGAGGCTATCATGGCTCACCGCTTCATGGAATACCAGCCCTGGAAGGGTGATATCGAGCGCCGCACCAATGGTTCGCTTATCGCAATGGAGGCAGGCACCGCCTATGCTTACGCCATCGACAAGCTGCAGGATCGCGGACGATTCTTCATCTTCCCCCAGGAGGAGGTATATGCCGGCCAGGTGGTAGGGGAGAGCGCCAAAGACAAGGATATCGTCATCAACGTCACCAAATCAAAGAAACTCACCAATATGCGCGCGTCAGGCGCGGATGACAAGGCCAAGATTGTCCCCCCCGTGGTGTTCAGCCTTGAGGAAGCGCTTGAATACATAAAGGAGGATGAGTATGTCGAGGTCACTCCCAACCATCTCCGCCTGCGTAAGATTATCCTCGATGAACTCGAACGCAAACGCGCCAACAAGAACTGATTCGTAAAGATATGAAACCCTCCATTCCCAAAGGAACACGCGACTTTTCCCCGGTGGAAATGGCTCGCCGCAATTATATTTTCGACACCATCCGCACCGTCTTCCGTCTCTACGGCTACAATCCCGTCGAGACCCCCGCGATGGAGAACCTCTCCACGCTTATGGGAAAATATGGCGAGGAGGGTGACAAGCTTCTCTTCAAGATTCTCAACTCCGGCGAATATCTCAAGAATGTCGACGGCCCGGAACTGACAGATGTCAATTATCCCAAACTGACCTCGAAAATCAGCGAGAAGGGGTTGCGCTATGACCTGACGGTGCCTTTCGCCCGTTATGTCGTCCAGCACCGCAACGAGCTGCAGATGCCTTTCAAGCGTTATCAGATTCAGCCGGTATGGCGCGCCGACCGTCCCCAGAAAGGACGCTACCGCGAGTTCTACCAGTGTGACGCGGATGTCGTCGGTTCTGATTCCCTGATTAATGAAATCGAACTTCTGCAGATGGTGGACGAGGTGTTCCGCCGTCTCAACATCAGAGTGGTTCTGAAACTCAACAACCGCAAGGTGCTTGCCGGTATCGCCGAACTTATCGGTCATCCCGACAAAATCATCGACATCACCACCGCCATCGACAAGCTCGACAAAATCGGCCTTGAGAAGGTCAACGAGGAGTTGCTCGAACGCGGCCTTTCGCAGGAAGCGGTAGATCGTCTGCAACCGATACTCGCCATCTCCGGCACTCTTGACCAGCGTCTTTCACAGCTTGAGACTTTGCTTGCGTCCTCCGAGACAGGCAGTCTTGGCGTGAAGGAGCTTAAGACTGTGATCAATGGCGTTACCGCGTTGGGACTTACCGCCGAGCTTGACCTCGATGTGTCGCTTGCCCGAGGTCTCAACTACTATACCGGCACCATCATCGAGGTGAAGGCGGCTGATGCCCAGATTGGCTCG
>ULWS01019261.1_pt1 | contig 11873 bp, 14 predicted proteins | sample 1960591 | NCBI WGS metagenome assembly ULWS01 (sample SAMEA4835818, study PRJEB28245) | human gut metagenome | biome: gut microbiome; material: fecal sample | place: Denmark | collected 2008
GTCTTGGGTTACAAAGGGGATTCTCGGGTTACTATTTACCCATATAGTCTGTTACCGATTCTTACCGTGAAACCATTGGCCGGATTGGAAAGCAATTCTCTTGCTTTCGTCTGTCCAATACCAAGGTACTCACACATTTCCTTTACATTTAATAACGCTCTTGTATCAAGTTCTGTTTTCATGGTAGTCCTGCCTCCTCTCGTAATATTCTCATTAACCACCTTCTTTCCTACCCGCAATAAGCGGTTCCTAAAGTAAGATTGTTCCAGTACTCTTAGTTTGGTTTTCTACGTATCCACTGTCTGGATTCTTTAGCACCGATTTCTCACTACTGAAACCTGCCTGTGGGCCTCTCCTGCGCGAGATTATCTCCCACCCTTGACGGAAGTGTCTGTTCTTTGCTCCGCTTAAATTGCTTTAAGTATCATCGCAAAGTCCGTTGACTGTGAATACAACTCATGAAGTTTTCAATGTACAGTTAAAACATTTCGATATTCTTGTAGAACATAAGTTTGTTTTGTATTATGATTGTTGTAGCCGATTTGCTTCATTTCTGATGCCGCCCGGCTACGTTTTGTAAGTTAATTGTAGTAAAATATAGAGAATAAAATAATTGACGGTCACTTGACCGCGACTTGACATAGAAACTTTTCAAAGAATGAAAATATAGAAAGACAGATAAGATAGATAGCGGGATTGATAAATCCTCTCTGAAAGGAGCACACAGATGAGAAACAGACTGACCTTCGCCAATGTGATTGGTGTATTATTGGAAAATAAAAAGAAAACCTACCCGCAGCACCAGCTTGTACGCAGTCTGTTCTCTGCATATCTGGATGATACTCTGACAGCTTCGGAATTAATCGCAGATGACACGACGATGTACAGCCGCTGGTGCAATGGCGCCCGCCCGATTCCTATAGATATCCTAAAGACTTATGAAGATGAGGATGAATGGGATACGATGGAGGATGATTTCAGAGATAAGATTATTCCGAACCTGTTGAACGAAGCACAGGCTCGAATCCAGATGGAGGAATTGATTACAGACAGTATAAAAACCATCGGGCAGGAAATGGCTGATGCACTGATTCAGGAGCCGGATAATGCAGCCTTTTTCTGCTCTGTGGTAAGATATGCGATTTTGAATGACCATAGCACAGGTGCGCTCTATTCTCCCGACCTTTCGGAAGTGATTCTTTGCAATAAGCTTCCCTCCTGCAATCAGGCATTCATTGGACGAAAGGATGAGATAAAAGCAATCGCATCCCATCTTTCCAATCAATCCGTCTTATTCATTACTGGTATGGCAGGCATTGGAAAAAGCGAAGTTGCCAAAGCCTATGCACAGACGAACCGTAAAAAGTACACCAATATCATTTATCTGTATTACACCGGTGATTTGAGAAAAGACATCGCAAACCTTACATTTGCAGATGATTCCGTAGAAATGAATGAGGAAGTCCGTTTTCAGAATCACTATAAGGTGATGCAGAGACTCCACACAGATACACTGCTGATTCTGGACAACTTCAATGTGCTTCCAAAGGACGAACCCTTCTTAAAGGAACTGATGAAGAATGATATGCAGCTATTGATTACCAGCAGATGCAAACTTAAGAATTATGATTCTATAGAAATAAAGGAATTGGATAAAGAAAAAGAACTGACAGAACTGTTCTACAAGCATTGTCCTTCTGCAAAACGTGATCCGGACAGTGTGTCTGCCATTATAGAAGAAGTGAACTGTCATACCCTGACTGTCTGCATGGCTGCTCTTACCTTAGAAGCCAGCGGCATGGAACCGGAAGAATTGTTACAGGAGCTGCGTTCCTGCGGTATCGGGCAGAACATGGAAGAAATCGAGGTATTCAAGGATGATGAATTCTCCTATGCCAGTATGATAGGACACCTTCGCATGTTGATGAAGCTTAATAGATTAAATGAGGACAGTATTGATATCCTCCGTAACCTCTCACTCCTGCCGGTATCAGGAGTTTATAAAAGTGCGTTCAAAATGTGGCTGGAACTGGATTCTCTCAAAAATGTTAATGAGCTGATACGCTATGGCATTATCAGTGAAGATACCGAAAATAAGACGATTGCACTCCATCCTCTCATTCAGGAAGTGGCAATCGCAGAGACCATTCCAACCGTATCAGACTGCCATGTGATGTTAAATCACCTGCATTTGATTTGCCTTGCTCACGGTCTGGATGTAAAAAGACCGGTGACTGTCATGGAATGTCTGAAAAGCATCAACAGACACATCATCCTAGATAACAGGGCTTACTATCTACTGTTCTTACAGGATATGTACCCTTACTTTGACAAATATCTGGATACCGATTATCTGTCGGAGCTGGTAGAACGTATAGAATATGTGATGAATCTTATGAATGATTCGGGCAAGTCGGATGAAACGAGTAAATCGTATAATTCAGATAAATCAGGCACACCAGATATTACGCAAGAAACCAACCACATTTCTGCCTGTGACAAAGCATTATTATTAGATTACAAAGCACAGCTTCTGTTCCCACGCAAGGAATATGATAATGCCATTAAGAAATATAAAAAGGCGATTGCCCTCATGGAAAATTACCATAAGACCAATACTGCGGATGCCCGTTCCGCCAATCTGCTTTCAAACCTGCACAACAACCTCTCTACAGCTTATCTGTTCCGGAAGAAACTGGAAGAAGCCGTATCAGAACTCAAGACAGCTTTCACAGTACGCAGGGAATATGCCAGTCTTGGATTGATAGAGAATAATGATACCCTGCAGCAGACACTCTCACTTGCTAACATGCTGGTGCAGAATAAGGAATATGATTCTGCTCTGGAAATTATTGATTTCTGTGAATCCACCATTGATGAAGTTATGGGTAGAAATAACCTTGATTATGGTATGTGCGAGTTCTATCGTGGTGTCATTGCTTATACCCGTTCTCAGCCTGTGATAGCAGAACAGCACCTGCTTAACGCAGATGCCGTCTTTCATGCTGTTATGAACGAGAACCCTGATAATGATTATTCCAAAAGTACTGCTCGTTATTTGTATAGTTTGTATATGAGATGGGGAAAGAAAGAGCTTGCGGAGCAATATAAAAAAATACTAATCAGCACGCATTAGGTATTGCCATAACAATGATACATATAGTCAGAACACACCCAAATATCAGCATAACGGGTAACGAGGTCATAGAAAACTTGTAGGCTCGGCTGCTGTCCTTTGTTATCGATATTCGCAAGATAGCGCGGGGAGATATATAACTCGTCGCTTACTTTTTTGCGACTTTCTCCGTATTCGTTTCTCGCGGCTTTAATGGCAGCCCCGAAAGCCTTAAAATCATATATTGATACTGGTCTTTTTGCTATAATCATTCACCCTATTACATTTTACTGTTCCCCTTTCTATCTGTTTCTTTGTGCCTGTGCTTCCACCAAAGGATAAACGGAAGAAGCAGAACCAGCACCACTATTAAAAAAATGATTAAAAAGTAATCTCTCGTTCAGCTTCACTCCCTTTCCTCTTTCTTTAAATAAATAACTTATTTCATATTTACTATACATAAATTATATATTATATATAATTTATTATCAATATTCCTATTAAATAATTATCTTGACAATGCAAGTACAATCACATTTTTCTGTTATATCATTATTGCGTTTATAAATTTACAGAATTTTTCATTTTTTACATAACAAAATATTGACAATATGCTATGATGCCTTATGTAAACCATTGATTTTTCAAAGAAAGCGAGGTATTGCCTATGATGAAAAAACATTTTAAGAAACTTGTAAATCTTGCACTTACTGCTGTTATGGTTATGGGAATGTCTACAACGACATTTGCAAAAGAATCTAATAATATCTCAAATGATACTGTAACAAAAACTAACAATATAATTTACTCCCCAGAATTTCCAGATGCTTATATTGTAACAGAAACATCACCTGCACCTAATAACTATTCACTTAACAACGAATCAAAGCAACTTGATACGATAACAGCAACAGTTTTTGTAGAAGAAACTCTTGCTACCGATAAAAATGAAGATATTTATGTTTCTAATAGTCGTCTTTTATCTAAAGACGAAGTTGAAAATATTGGTATTGATAATTTCTCCAACATTAACACAATGTCTACAAGTCGTGCTGCTAAAAGAACCTATGGAAAATTAACACTTACTTTTTCTGGTTCTCAATCTATCTCTGGAAAAAGCGTCTCATGTAAATTAAATGGAAACGCAAATTGGGACTTTGGGGCTTTTACAAGTTCAGAAAAAAATCCAGCCATAGGTAAAGATTTTATGGGAATTACTTGGTCTGGTTTATTTACTACAAATTCATCTTCATGCTCGGCGACTGATTTAACTGGAAAAGTCACTTATCCTACAATGGTTGACTCTATCGCAAACGGTGGAAGAGTATGGTCTTTTGAAGAAAGTCTTTTTGAAGACCATTTTGCAAATTATAATAAAAATATAAATGCAACTATTAATATCAAAAAGAATACTATGACTGGAAATGGTAACACGGCAGAAGCTGTCTTAAAATATATTCATACCTATCAAAAAACAACAGGTAGTGTTTCTATGAATGTAGGAAGTGATAGCGTTTCGGCTGGATTTACATTAAGTAATGTAAAAAATCAATGGTCTTTAGTTTGCAATATTACCGGAATATATTATTAAACTAACCATAAAAAATAGGTAGTTCAAATTGAACTACCTATTTTTATTTCTTCATGCTCTGGTGGCGTATTCTCTTCTCCGTTTCCAATAATCCAACATATTCTAAATGAATACTGCAAATTATCAATAATATTCATCTTGTTATCATTAGATAATACTGATTCAATATCACTATCATTTATCACACCCCAATCAATCCATTTATATCCATTATCTTCGTATGAACTAAATAAATAATTTTTACTATTCTTGCTCTGTGATAGTTCTCCACTAATTCTTAATATTTCATAAGAAAATATCTTCTTCTTCATAACTGCACATGATAGATTTCCATTCTCATTTATGAAAAACACTATATATTTATTGTCGAATCGAATTTCTTCCAAACATTCATTTGCAGTAGTTTGTGCTGTCATTCCTTTTTGTTCTTTCAAATATTCATATGGTGATTTCTGCTTCAATAAATATATAGTAACAATTAAAAACAGAAAAAAAATCATACAAACACAAAAAAATATTTTCTTTTGTTTCTTATTCATTCTCTTCACCTCATTCTTCATTTAATAATGTCTTATATCCCTGCCAATAGTCAACACTTCCGTCTGCGTATTCCTTGCGAATAATCGCATGGAAACGTCCTATCTGATACTTTCCTACTTTCATCTACCACCACTCTCCTTTATCGTTGTAGTGCCACCATTCGCCGCTTTCATATTCGATACAAAGATACCCGTCCTTATCTATCCAAACCTTTGCTAAGCCACCCTCGTTCCAATGCTCACACGCTTTTTTATGGGCTTCTTTATTTCCCTCTCCGCTTTTGGTCTGCCTTTTGCCGCTGGCTTCTCTGAACCCTCGCTTGCTCCTGCTCCTATAATCGACTTAAACGCCGCTTCTTGGTCAAATTTAGCCTTTCCTGCCATTACTCTACCTCTCCTTTCAAAAATTCCTCTATAAAGGCTTTATAGTCCTCTGATACGGTGGACTTCTCCGCATACTCAAATATATCTGTTCTGTTTGCCTGTGCTTCCTCTACCGCTACCGCTGACCGAATATAGGTCTTATATATCGGTGCAGAAATGTACTCGCTCAACTGCTCCGTAAGTTCCTTTATCTGCTTGCTGATGTTTGCTCTCGGATTGAACCTTGTAAACAGAATACCCGTTATCTTTACATTCGGATTGCAGTACCGCTGTACGCTCTTTACTGTTTCGTTAAGCTGGTTAATTCCTGTTGTGGCAAATATGCCCGCTGTGGTCGGTATCAGAATATCACTTGCCGCCGTAAATGCGTTTACGGTCAACACGCCCAAAGAGGGCGGCGTGTCTATAATGATATAATCATACTTTTCCGCTACGGGGGTAATAGCTTCTTTCAAACGGTGTTCCTTTCCCGTCTGTGATAACTCCTGCTCTGCTCCTACCAGCATAATGTTTGGTAATATATCATACCCGCCTTTCATACAAAAATCCATTAAAATTATAGCTCAAAATCATTTTATGTGCAATGGAGTTTTTCTTACCGAAAGTGAGTTTGAAAGGCAATCAAAGCCTTGTCATCTGCCACGCCCACGTCTACGAACCGGTGTGATTATCTGCTGTTCCGCTTGTGCTTTTAGCTGCTCCTCTGAAGAATGATTTCTGTTGTATTTCACACGATAATCATATTCCTCGGTAAAATCATCATATACAGACATCTTGTAACGCATACTCCGCATGGATTCTTCGGTATATCCCATTCTGTCCTGATACTTCTTTAGTTCTTCAATTCGGTCATCAGAAGGTGGCGGAAGAAGTTTAGCACGTTTTTCCAGAGAGAGCTTGCGGTATTCTGCTGGAGATGGAAACGGCTTATTTTGAACCGGCACCGTTGACGAATTGTTATCAAGTAATTCGTCTAACTCATCCTCATTATATGGTTCTGCGTCGGTTGAGTTATTTGTTGTGCCAAACTCAGTACTTACCGAGCCTGCGCCTGCATCAAGTCCCTGCCACTCTTTATTGAAGTCATCAAATGCAGCACCATAAAAGAAAGACTCGTCATTCTCCGGTATCTCATGTTTTTCCTGAAACTCGTCATATGCCTCATATACAGAAACATCCGGTTTTCTGGTCGGCTGTGACTCCTGTGTTGGTATCTGCTTTTTAGCCTTAGAAGCAGACTCCTTCACTTCCTCCTCATCCTCTTCCCATCTGGGATAATCCTTCATGGACTGACTGGAATGCTCGATGTCCTGCTCCTGCCTTGGATAATCAAACCAATCCTCTTTTTCCTTCTGTTTCATATACTCCCTGATGCCTGCAACCGTGAATCGCTTACCAAGCTTACTGCCTCGTACTGCCTTTACCTTGCCTCCATTACTGCTACGATAGGGAAGGGCATAGCTAATGGTATTACCTTTCAGCCTTACATTCATATGATAGGTTCTTTCTAACATATTCACCACATCATGAATGTTCTGCGTGGTCGGATCATTCATGGCAAGTCTGATATACACACGCATTTCATCCTTGAAAGAAAGTTTTCCCCTTTTCTGCATATGATTTTCCGCTAAGGTGCGTTCCTCCCTGGTCTTATCCGGATTGTAGAAGCTGTCACGGACAGAGTGTGTCAAGCCCCGGCTCCTGCACTGTTCTCCAAAATATTCCGACATTTCCACCAGCTCCTTCGGACCTCTCCGAAAGGAAGAACCATCCTTCTGATTACAGTTATTTACCAGAAAATGCACGTGAACATGCTCCGTATCCACATGAACCGCAAACAATACCTCAAATCCCTTTTTCCAGAAGAACTCACGAGCAAAGTCCTCTGCCATCTTGTAAGCCTCTGCATAAGTCAGCTTATCATTGTCCTCCGGATGAAAGGATATTGATAGCTTCTGTGCCAGAATGTCCCGCGGGAAGAACCGGCTATACTTCTTCTGATGCATTTTCCTTGTCATAAGGACACTGTTTGCAAAGTTATCCCGATTGCAGCCAAAAGCATTATATAACTCCGACTTTGTCTTGATAACACTGGAACTTAGCTGTTCCTTCTTCTTCCCCAGAATATAATCTGCAGCACTGTGAAGCTGTGCCACAGACTTGCATGGAGCATATTTTACATTGACATTTCCATATACTGCCATCTAACTCACCACCTTTTCATATAGTTTTAATACTGAGTCTTCCAACCGCCGGAATACTCTCTGGAACGGTTCAAATGCTGTCATGGATATCAAATCCGGATAGGCATTGATATTCCTTGCCAGCTGGTTGATATTGACTCCCTGCTTTTTCAGTTCGTAGCAGACCTCATTCATGACCTCCATAAACTGCTTTAATGTTGTCCCGTCAATCTGCCTGCCCTTGTTGCCCCGGAGCAGATAGTCGATGAAATCAGCGGAAGTCTTATATCCGCTCTCCTTCATCTGTGATTCAAATTCCTGTTTTACACGGTAATCCACACGAGAATAGATTACCTCGTCTCTTGTTCGTTTCCCCATAGTGTCCTCCTTCTTTTTATCTGTAAAAAAAGCCACAAAACTCATTGGTTGAATTGGCATTGCTGCCTTTTCTTCCAATTGTTTCATGGCTTCATTTTTTGGTATTTTCAGTTATTGTGTTTTGGCTACGATTGCACCGGATTATGGCTACATACTAATAGAAATTGTGGTCTGCACCGGTAAATTGCAGTGTCATGCCCCTGTTGTGGTTCTACTGTTGCTCTGCTTTGTAGCCATTTGGTTGCAGATGTTGTCTAAACTGTATCTGTTATAGCTATACTGTCCATAAGAACCGCTATCATCTGCATCCGTCTTGGTATTTCTTCGTAGCCTTTGTGTAAGCGATGCTTCGTCAGCAGGGCACATCATCCCCACAGGTCTGCCTGACGGAAAAAAGACTCCGTCAGACAGACAAAAGCAGCCCTTCGCTTACCGCTTCGGACTGCTTTTTTTCACATCTCTACTACTTATTGAAATCTTCTATTCCCTTTCCGATGTGGTGGGGATGATATAGGCAGGTAGTACCGCTGGCTTGCCAACTCGTCAAAAATAAAATCAGGGTCCCCTCCGGTACCCTGATTTTATTTCCGCCTCATTGTCTGCGCCATCGGTGCTACCTGCTCATGGGCTACGCCCCCGAGACCCCCAGACAGAAAGACACACCATCTACAAAGGGGATGGTGTGTCTTTCTGTCTTTACTGCAATTGTACCCGGGAATGTAGCCGATGTTTACTTGGATAATTGAATTGATTATCATCGGCTATATCCTTCTTGCTTCTACCCTCATTACAAAACAATAGAATTCTTTCTGTAATATCAGTCTGTTAGACTTGGGGGGGTGACTTGGGGGGGACTTGGGTGTTACCCACCCCAAGTCATTATCCCTCTTTATGATTCGTTTTCTTCTGTTTCTATATCCAGCCTCTGTAAAATATCATATATCACACCAGAATCGTTTAATAAGCTTATAGCAAAACATTTCTTTCCTGCATCTTTTAATGATGCACCAATGTGATACGCTTTTTTGTCATCAATGATTAAAAACCTGTCATGAAATACACCTGTGTAGTTCACTTCAAGTTTGGGATACTGTTGATTGAAAGTTTCAATATCTTTTTCTGACAATCTGGTTTTTCTAACTGTGTAAATCGTTACCGATACATTCTCTTTCTTCTTGGACAGAATATTTAAAGTTCCCACATCGACATAATTATCGACCAATACAAGACTTTTCGTTGCACTAGCTACCAGATCTATCAGTAAGCTAAACGCATCATATATCTGTCCATCAAAAAAGATTTTCTGCTGTGATTCTTCGTGGTCAGAAATATATGCAAATACTTTATCAAATTTCTCATTTGTTTCATTTTGATAAGTTATCTGTCTTTCTTCTATTGCATTCATGCGATCATACAAAAGTGACGTGTTTGCCATATATTTACGCATTTCAACAAATGTTTCCATTATCCTGATACTGACTTGTATTGCAATATCACTCCTCAGCACCGCAGAAAGCATTGCAATACCTTGTTCTGTAAAAACATATGGCAGATATCTTCTTCCACCTCTCCCTTCTTTTGAGGTCACAAATTGTGACCTCAAACAGTATCATCGTGTTCCTTCTTGTTTTGCTTCCCAAATTGCTGTTCATACATAATCTGATACTTTTTCAACCGTGGAATATATTCAGAAGGCTTTCTTCGACCCGCTTCCCACTCTTCCACCGTTCGAAGTGGTATCTGAACCTTTATCTCACACACTCATTGTGTGGTTAATTATATCATGCCACTTCTTCTTTTATCAATTGAAAATCAACACGAATCCATAATTTACACACCAAACGAGTAATCCAGAAACTCATTCTCTTCTGGCTCCGACAGTTCTTGCTTTACAACTTCTATCGGTTGTTCACTGCCCTGTATCGGTTCCGTAACTAGCTTTACCCCCACCGATGCCTCAGCTCCCGGATTTCCCTGCTGATACGGATAAGGCATTATCCCACCAGCCTGCAGTCCCGCCTGAAAAAATGCCTGCTGTTGCATCTGATACATGGCTGCAAGTGCCGGAAGATTTGAAAGAAGCTTCTGCTCCACAGTCTGCACCAGTCTGTCTGCAAAGGCATCTTCCTTTTCCCGACTCTCCAGATATGGATCGTTTTTCTTGGCAAGATGCCTTTCATAATAATCATTAATCGCAGCCACCACAAAAGCATTCTGCGACTTAAAGTCCTGTTCCACTTCAGCGGAATGCAGGCGTTCCCACGCCTGCACGCCTCCCTCATCCGTCATATTGAAACGGATGTTGTGATTCCTGTAGTGCTTTGTCATATTGCCTCACCTACCTTCTGCCTGCTCTTTCCTGATGTCTTAAAAGCATATAGCAGTAATACTCATAGCCCTTTGCATTAGCACGGATATCATTGTTAAAGACTGTATTTTCAGGATTGTACTCGCCGAAATTTTCAACCAGCCTTGCTCCGCCACCCATGAAGTAAACCTTCATCAGCTTCTCATTATATTCATGGTCACGAAGCTTCTGAAAAATCTCCTCCACATAGTCACAAATAGCCTTTTCCACGAGTGATGCATGGGGATCCGGCAGTTCAATCTTTCCGCTACGGAGAATATTATCAATTACATCATCCATAAGATTGTCTCCCGTTTTGTCCTGCACCATATTGTGAATCTTCTGAAAGCACTGGAACACACCAAGCTTCTCGGTCCATGCCTTGCTTTCCATTGGTCTACCGTTATTCAGATACATCAGATTCATGGTACCGTTTCCAATATCTGCAAGAAGCGTTACACCTGCAAAATCCTTCAGATTCTCTGTCACTGCCGAGTAACACTGCGGCATAACCGTACATCCTGCAAACTCAATACAATAAAGTCTGTCCTTATAGCCGACCTCCACACTGCTGTTTCTAAGCATATATCTCTTAAAGTCCTCCCTCTGTGCCTGCACCCATTTCAGAGGAAGCCCAACTGCAAGATGAATCCTTGCCCTGTTTACAGAGTCTGTCATTCCTCTTGCTTCCAGTTCCTTTACAATAGCCGCAAGTGTCAGCATATAATTGTCGTCATCAGTCTGCTTATCTGCCACAAAACCCTTTCTTCCCTCTCCAATGACATAATATCCACCATCGTACTCGATATAATCTCTGCTTAACACAGGTGCGCTGTCATACTTTGCAATTGCTGTCTTAAAGCATCTTCTGGCTGTTTTCATATTTCCGTAGCCATTATCCACACCGATAATCAGTGCTCCGTTCATACTGTATTCTCTAATCTTCTCTGTCATATAATCCTCTCTTTCTCCGGCATCTGTGCCGGTAACCAAAATAAAAAAGTCCATGCATCTGTATCTCTACAAACACATGGACGAATCAACTGCCACTCTTGATATTTAGCGTATCCTTCCTACGAATTACTACACACTTTACTACACACTTTTTTCATCAAATTACACCATTTTATGATAAGTTACGATAGTTTCCTCTCAAATTAAAAATGCCCTCAAAGCCTGTAAAATCAAGCATTTGAGGGCATTCACAAGGGTTAAGATAAAGGAGCAGGTAGGAAATCTATAAATTCGCTCTTGTAGCTTTCCATTGTATGTTAATCCTCCTGTGTGTTTTTCTTTAAATTATCTTTGTCAATTTTACCACATTGGGGCGTGCTTT
>ULWS01028500.1_pt1 | contig 11850 bp, 7 predicted proteins | sample 1960591 | NCBI WGS metagenome assembly ULWS01 (sample SAMEA4835818, study PRJEB28245) | human gut metagenome | biome: gut microbiome; material: fecal sample | place: Denmark | collected 2008
CATCGAGCATCATGGAGAATTCCCCCCTGGATTCATCCCCCGCAAGGACAGCCTCTACGGATGCGACATCTGCATAGAAGTCTGCCCCCATTATCGCCACGCCGACTCTCCCACACCTCTGCCGGAATTCCTCCCCCGCGAATCATTGCTCGACCTCACCGTGAAGGATGTCGCGTCCCTCACCCCCGTCACCTTCTCCACCCTCCTCCGCCACTCCCCCATCAAACGTGCCAAACTCGCCGGACTGCTGCGCAACGCCAGTCATCTCTCATCGGCCTATCCCCATACTGACAGGAAAGACTAATCCAGGCTTTTCACTCCAAATTTGCATTTTTTAAAACTATTCCCTACCTTTGCGAATACCTCAGCCAAAACACCATACAGGTTTTACATATATTTAATCAAATTTTATACCCCCATAAACCAATCATTTTATGAAGAAAGCATTCATTGCACTTTGCATCGCAGCCGCCGGCATCTCGGCAGCCAACGCGCAGGAAGGCCAGATGGCCGCAGGCATCAACCTCGGAGTGGCACCCTGTCTCGAAGGTGACGGCGCTCCCACCAACTTCGGTCTCGGAGCCAAATTCCAGTACAACATCACCGACCCCATCCGCGTGGAAGCCGACCTCGAATACTGGTTCAAGGCCAAGAGCATCAGCGTCTTCGACATCTCGGCCAACATCCATTACCTCTTCGACATCACCGACAAGCTCAAAATCTATCCCCTGGCCGGTATCGGCTACGCCAACCTCCACGCCTCCGCTCCCAAAGTGGAAATCATCGTCCCCAATATCCCCGGAATGCCTGACATGAGCGAATACCTTGAAGCACTCGAAGACGCTTCCGATTCCTCCAACGCCAGCCGCTTCCTCTTCAACATCGGCGTCGGCGCGGACTACGACATCACCGACAACCTGACCGCCAACTTCGAAATCAAATACCAATACCTCAAGGACTTCAACCGCATGCCCATCTCCATCGGCATCGCCTACAAATTCTGACGCGGTCGCTCCGCTCCCGGGGACCTCACGCAGATTCCGCAGATACGCAGATTACTCGCGGATATATTTAAGATTCAGCGAGGAGGCTCGCGGATATTATAATTCGCGGATATTATAAAAGGAAAGTCTCGCAGATTACACAGATTACGCAGAAACCATCCGGATGGAAATCCAATAACCTTTCGTCCCGATGGCCTCTGCGTAATCTGTGTAATCTGCGAGACTTTATAATACCGGGGTGATTGCGGACGCGCCACGGCGCGTCCCTACAAGCGGATAGACGTCATCCGGGAGGAATGGAAACCATCCAGGGGGATTTCCCTCCGGATGGTTTCTGTGGAATCTGTGTAATCTGTGAGACCCCTCTTATAATCTGCGGGAAATCTGCGTATCTGCGGAATCTGCGTGAGACCTTTGGGAGAGGTGGGAATTATGGGAGGAGGGGGAGGGAGGGGATATCTGCGGAATCCTGAAGGCGGAATCCTAAACGGGGAAGCTTCAAAAAAATTTTCGGTGGAAATAAATTCAGACAATCTGTTGTTTATCAAGTTTTTTCTGTATATTTGCAGGACTATTCCTTACTTAGATATATTTCAAACAACTCCAAGAAATGAAAAAACTGGTTTATCCACTGGTGGCGGCGCTATGCGCGTTGTCCTGCCAGGCGAGAGAGATTGTGTTGCTCCAAGGGCCGTTTGAGGCTGACTGGAGCGACAAGCATTGTGTCGACCCGATGCAGATGGTCGGGGTTGCCCCGGGGGATGTGATTCACGTCCACACCAGCAATGTCAAGGACTACGCCGTTGCTTACATCCGCACCAAAAGCAACGGCTGGGCGGCCATCAGCAGCGACTACGACAATTTCAGAATAACGGGTGATTTCGAATGCCCTCTTGACGAGTCGCTGATTGAAGTGATCGACAACGAGACACTGATGTTCGGCGGGAGCGGCTACACCATCGAGAAGGTGACCTTGCTGACCGACCGCCCCGAAGACACCCGCGTTGGGTATGACGACCTTTCCAACCCCGATGCCTCTGAACGGACAAAGCTGATTTACAACCTCCTGCGCGACTGCTACGGCAAGAAGAGCATTTCATGCTCGATGGCCGAGGTCAACTGGAACTACAAGGAAGCGGGATATGTCAAGGGATGGACTGGGAAATACCCGGCCATGAACGGCTACGACTATATCCACCTCACCTATGACTGGGAACCATACACCGACATCTCCCCGGTAAAGGAATGGTGGGACATGGGCGGACTTGTCACCATATGCTGGCACTGGCGTGCCCCTGACAGCGAGGCTGTATGGGAGGCGTATAAGCAGGACAACAACGACAACACCGTATTCGAGGGGTTCTATGCCCCCGGCGGTGGCTCCCCCAGCACCACCTTCAGCGCGGCCAACGCCGTCAGGGAGGGGACATGGGAGAATGAGTTTGTCAAGTCAGACATCGCGAAAGTGGCGGAACGCCTGAAACTCCTCCAGGATGAGGGAATCGTGGTTATCTGGCGACCCTTCCACGAAGCCGCCGGCAATTCCACCATATACAGCGACGGCAAAGCCTGGTTCTGGTGGGGCGCAGACGGGGCAGGCCCCTGCGTGACCCTCTGGAAGATGATGTATGACTATTTCCGCGAGGAGGGAATCAACAACCTGATATGGGTTTGGACCTCCCAGACCAAGGACGCGGCGTGGTATCCCGGCGACGACTATGTGGACATGATCGGGCGCGACCTCTACAACTACAAGACCGAGGATGCGGCCTACAACTTCAATTACCTGACCGCATATTATCCCCACAAGATGATAGCCTTGTCGGAATGCGGGTATTCCGGCGGCACCAGCCCCTATGTCAGTGAACAGTGGGACGCAGGAGCGAAATGGAGCTTCGCGATGCCCTGGTATCACTACCAGTACACCCCCGGGGGCAACCACCAGTATGCCAACAGCGACTGGTGGCAGGACTGGTTCGCCCAGGATTACGCCATCACAATGGATGAGATGAAGCAGCTAAAGGAGGAATACCTTTCAAGCTCCTCTGTGGCCCCTATCGTCATCCCCACCCCTGCAAAAGAAAGCGAATGGTATAACCTCCAAGGCATCAGAATCGCCGAACCCACCAGCCCCGGCATATATATCAGGGATGGCAAGAAGGTGGCAATCCGGCCTTGATATCCCCGTTTCCAAAACGCGCCTAAAATCGCTTCTGGAATTCCTCCGGAATCGTTGGGGATAACTTCTTGAGGCATTATCAAGAAGCATCTATACGCAATGAAGATGTTATTATCAAATCATAAATACCCTTTGGAGAAGACATGAAAAAGTCGGTGTGTCAACTAAATGAATGTTGACACACCGACAAATTGTAATCAATATACCGGGTTGGAGAGAAAGCAGGGTTCACTATTTTATATCATCGGGTCAGCGGGCGATTTCGGCCTGCTCGGAATTGAGCGAACGGTCGCCCTGGGCGGAATCCTTGATGCAGAGATACCAGTTGCCGAGGTAACGCACAGGCTTGAAATACCAGTTGGTTGTGAACTTTCCGTCGACAGTCACCTTGCATCTTACCTCATTTGAGTCAGCCGTGTTGAAAACGTATTCGACAATCTCATAGTCTGTGACAGGCATGGAAAGCATCGCGTCCAGGTCGGCAATCTGCTCATCCGACAGAGGATACGGCTCTTTGTCCATATCATCCAAATCAACAGTGTAAAGCATCGAAGCAGCCGACTTTGTGTCACGTTCGACAAGACGCGACATGAAGTCATTGACAAGTCCGAGGGTGGTTGTGGTATCCTGTGCGGAGAGAGACATTCTATTCTCAACGGGAGCCGCAGCATCGGTTTTCTCTTTTGAGCCGCATGCCGACAGAGAGGCCAAAGCAATCAGGCCTGCTGCCAATGTAATTGAAAATAAAGATTTCATAACTGGATAAAGTAAGGACAGGGACGTATCAGATACGCCCCTGCCCCATTGATTTATTGAATTAACAAGGGGATGTCATTCATTAGTGCTGACCGATGGTGGGATCGATCGTTACAGTGAGGAAGCATTCAACATAGCCCCACTTGTACTTAACCACGAAGGGAACCTGAATCTTGAACGCATAACCAAGGACGTTACCTGCATTGTAGTAGGTAAGAGTACCGATGTTGGTCAGCGAAATCGGGTTAGCCTTATTGTAAGTCAGGCGGATGTCGGGGAGAATGCTGCTGAGCTTGGTAACACCGAGTGTTCCACCGTTGAGGTTGGTGGTAACGTATTCAGTGATGTCAGTTGCGGTAGCTTCAACAACAGTACCGTTGATAGGATCGAGTTCACCGACTACGACACCTTCTACACCGTAGTAGAGAAGGTACTTGTTGGCATCGGTAAAAGCGATGTTACGCCAGTCAATGAAGCTGAGGTAGTTTGCAACCTGCATAGATGAACCATTGTCAACACCATCTTTGAGTACGGGGTTACCCTTCATCTCTACAGTAACAGGACGGAGGAAACGTACGTTGTAGGTATTGTTGGTAAGGTCCTTGATGGGCTTGTCGCAGCTGTTAAGAGCAGAAATACCGATAGTAGCAGTCAAGGTCATGTTCTTATCAAGACCGTTAACTTCCTTGCCATCCATAATGTATGTCTGGTTGGCAGCCTTGTAGTTAAGAAGGTCCTTTGCATATCCGTTTTTCTCGGGATCAGCATTAAATGCTATTTCCCAAGTAGAAGGATTGATAGTGGCAACGGTCTGAGTTCTTCCGTTAAGAGTTGCAGTGAGAGTCTTGCCTTCATCTGAATAACCCAGGGTGTATTTAGCACCTGACATACCAGTAGCAACCTTGGAAGCCTGCTCGATATCAACGAAAGCGAAAGTAGCTTTGGGGTTGACATATGCAGGATAGGTAGTCTCATCGAGACCGGTGATACCAACCTTGTTACCTACGAACGGATAGAGCAGCTTGTTAACAAAGGTACACTTGGAATCATCAGTGAATGTTCCGACGGGAACAGCGACGTTGAGGTGAGTTTCCTGCTTCAGACCACCATCAGCTGCAGATGTGGGTGAGTTGTAGGTGAACCACAGCTCGGCAATCTTGCTGTTGTCATCAATAGCAGCTTTGGGATCAACATTCAGAGGTGAGGGAGTCCACTTCAGTGTGATAGCTACATGGTTCTTGGCATAAGCAGTGCCGGGCTTACCATCGTAAACAATCACTACGCTGATGTCTTTAGGCTTGGTTGTACCGGTGAAATACTCGTAAACGAAGTTTGCAGGAAGAGACCAAGCGATAACCTCGGTACCCTGGGGCAGGGTGGGATCCGGCTTCTTGGTTACGACACCATATTCCTGACCCTGAGGAACTTCATTGATAGCCTTGTTATCCGAAATAACAACCTGCTGAGCATCGTATGTGTCAGAAGTCTTGGTATCCATACGAAGTTCGTAGTTCTTCTCGAATGTAGCCTTGGACATATTGAGAGCAGCAAGAACCTTGGCCTCAATCTGGGCCCATGTAAGGGTGAATACCTCGGGAGACTCAGAGCAGCTTACGGTATAAGCCTTACCGAAGTCGAAGTTGACGGGAGTGATGGCATCCTCAGGAGCCACAGCACCGGGTTCAACAATCTGAAGTTTCACATAAGCGACAGCAGCAACGGGACGGCTGGCGGTAACGGTGTCAACGAGGCAGACACGAACCAGCGGCATACGACCGAGGCTGGCCTTGTTCTGAGCAGCACCCCAAGGCTGAGCCTTACCCTGCTCGGTCGGCATCTGAGCGCGAACGATAGCGTTGTTGGCGGGGTTGAGGGCAGCGTGGGCAGACTGGGAAGTGTTGTTGTTACCGTCTACATAACCAACGAGAGCATACTCATACTTGAAACCATAATCATTGACAGGCTTAGCCCAAGCGATGTGGTTGCCCTTGGAGTTGGTGTAGTCAGCCTGGATGTACTTGGAGATATCAAGACCCTGGTCGTTGTTCCATGCAATCTGGAGAGCGGCGGGAGCATTGATAGCCTCCTCGGCGGTTGTCCACCAGTGGTTGGGCTTGGCGGGGTTGTCAAGAGTAACACCAACGGCGGTGGTTGGGACAGCCAGGTCGATATCAGTGTAGTAAGAAGCCTTGACAGCGGCGAAGTCAGAGGTGATTACGGTGTCAGCGGCAGCAGCTTTCTCGTTGAGACGAGCCTGGAGAGCCAGAACAGTAACCATTTCATCCTCGGCGATAGCCTTGATGTCACCCTGGAGGTTGGCCTTGACGGTCAGGATGCCATTCTCAGCCTTGCGGTCAAAGATTTTGGCAGTAACAGAAGAGCTACGTACATATTCGAGATCCTCGGTGATGAAGCTGAGGTCGAAGATGTTGTCGATGTTAGCGCTAGAGGGGTTGAGGTAGTAGTTGGCAACCAGGGCGGGGGTCATGCTTACCTCATTTCCCACGGTGGGCTTGTCGCCGGCGAAGTTACCGTCAGCATTGACAGCCTTAACCGAGAGGGCGTCGAACTTGAAGGTAGCCGCGTCCATGGCCTCGATACCCTGATAGTAGAAGTCAGGCTTGAAGACGAGGCTGCGGAGAGCGCCGGTCTTGGCGAGGACAATCACGCCCTCAGAGCCCTCGATACCATAGAGGAACACGTCGTTTGCGGTCTCAACAGCGGTGACGTGGTCGTTGGCGGTAGCGTAGGAGATGGCGTTCTTCTGCTTGAGGATGTATTCACCCTTGGCAGCATCCCAGGTATAGAGGTCGAAGTAACCTTCGGCGTTGGGCTTGTAGTAGTCGCCGGGGTTGCCGGTAGCACCGGGTTTGCCGTCTTCGCCGGGCTTGCCCTGCTCGCCCTTCTCGCCTACAGCCTTGTAGTTGGTGCGGACACCGTTCTCACACCAGTAGCCATCAGCGTCGATGGTCCAGATGGTAGCGTCCTTACCGTTCTCGCCGTTCTTGATAGTATAGTTTTCGGTCTTGCCGTTAACCTCCACGGTGATGACAATGCCTTTGCCATCGGCAGTAGGAGCGACAGACTTAATCACACCACCCTGAGAAACCTGCTGCGAAATGTTGTCAATCGCAGACTTGTTCTCTGCAACTTCTTTATTGAGGCGGTCGATATCGTCGTCGTAGTCCTTACAGGAAGTGAACGCGACAGGTATCGAGCCACACACAACGGAAAGAAGTGCGATTTTCAATAAACCTTTGTTCATAAAACTTTTTATAAAATTATTAATGTGGATTGATGTTTTTTTGTGACGTTTCCGGCCTGATACAGACCGGCGAATTTATATCAGGACAAAGTTACGGCAAATGTTTTTCACCCAAGCGGCTGATATGTAGCATTGTTGACACGCTACTGTTGCGAACTTTGCTTCTTGTGCATATTGTCTGACAGCATCAGGAAAAAATCTTTGTTAAGCACCAGGGAAATGCGCGTGAGCAACGAAGTGTCAATACTGTTTTTCTGGAAAAGGCGATAGACATTCGAACGGTCGATACACAGTTTGCGGGCAAACCATGATACTGAACGTTCCTGGGCTGTGAGTTCCTCCTTGATGAGCTGTCCGATAGGTTCCATTAAATGATGGTTTATAGGTTTTGAATAAGAAGAAATTTGATTATTTGAATTAAGAATACGTGTGTAAGGATGTTGTCGGTTTGGCGTTGCAAAGTTACAACATAATCATTTGATTTAAAGCACCTAACCGATGCGACAAGCGCACCTAAACCGTTGCATATGATACACACCGGCTATGGCCGGGCGTGAAAACCGACAAAAATACAGGCGGATTACGGGTTTTAGGGAGCTTTTTAATGGGAAAGAGAACTTTTGGATTGAGGGAAGAGGGAAGCCCGGAATCGGGGCTACTTCAGGCCCCAGGAAGCGCGGTCGAGGTTGCGGTAGGAGACAGCTTCGCGCATATGAAGGGCGGTTATCGAGGGGGAAGTGTCAAGATCGGCGATGGTGCGCGCCACCTTTAATATGCGGTCATAGGCGCGTGCCGACATGTCGAAGCGGGTCATGGTATGTTCGAGGATTCTCATCGCTTCAGGATCGGGAACGGCCCAGCGGGAAATCAAGCGCGAATCCATCTGGGCGTTGCAGTGGATGGCGGGGAAATCCTTGTATCGCTCCTGCTGGATGGCGCGGGCGGCGATTACCCTTCGGCGTATGTCGGCTGAGCTTTCCCCCTGTGACGCGCTTTGCAGCTCATTGAACGGTACGGGCTGTATCTCTACCTGCAGGTCTATGCGGTCGAGCAACGGGCCTGAGATGCGGCCGAGATAGCGCTGCACCTGGGAGGGGGTGCAGGTGCATTCCTTGGTGGGATGTGTGTAATAACCGCAAGGACAGGGGTTCATCGAGGCCACCAGCATGAAGCTCGCGGGATACTGGAGGGTGTATTTCGCGCGGGAGACGGTGATGCTGCGGTCTTCAAGAGGCTGACGCATCACCTCAAGGGCGGTGCGGCTGAATTCAGGAAATTCGTCGAGGAAAAGGATGCCGTTATGGGCAAGGGAGATTTCTCCCGGCATTGGGTTCGCACCTCCCCCGACAAGGGCGACATTGGAGATTGTGTGGTGTGGGGCGCGGAAGGGGCGATGGCTCATCAGACGGGAACCACCTTTGAGATTTCCGGCCACGGAATGGATTTTGGTTGTCTCCAGAGCCTCGTGCAGGGTGAGGGGAGGAAGTATGGAGGGAAGCCGTTTGGCCATCATTGACTTGCCGGAACCGGGAGGGCCCACCAGGAGGATGTTGTGGCCTCCGGCACAGGCCACCTCGAAGGCACGTTTCACACTCTCCTGCCCCTTGACGTCGGAGAAGTCAAAGGGGAATTCCTCGACAGCCTTGCCGAACTCCCCACGGGTGTCTACCTCGGTGGGAGGAATGGGGGATTGGCCGGTCAGATGATCCATCACCTCGCGCAGGGTGTTGGCGCCGTAGACCCGCAGGTTGTTGACAACCGCCGCCTCGGTGGCATTCGGAGCCGGGAGGATGAATCCCTTCAGCCCCATCTTGCGGGCGAGGATGGCCATCGGCAACACACCCTTTATGGGGAGCAGTGAACCGTCAAGCGACAGTTCACCCATTATCATATACCCGTCGAGGATTGCCGCCGGGAGCTTCCGGTCGGCGGCGAGGATGCCGACAGCCAGCGGCAGGTCATATGCCGCCCCCTCCTTTCTGACCTCAGCGGGAGCCATGTTGACCAGTATCTTGCGGCGAGGGAAGTCGAGTCCGCTATGGCTGATGGCAGACTCCACCCTCTGTATGCTCTCCTTGACAGCTTTGTCGGGCATACCTACGAGAGTAATCGAGAAGCCCGGCTCCACCAGGGCCTCGATTGATATTTTGATGGCGTCAATCCCTTGCAGGGCCGCGCCGCAGACTTTCGCGAGCATTGTGTGTAACGGTGATTTGTGAGGGTAATGGGGGAATCAGAGCCTTCAGGAGGCGGGGAGGGTCTTGCGCAACCGGCCATAGGCGGCGCGGGTCGCCGACACCGACGGGCTGCGGTAGAGCAGGCGGCCTGTGGAGTCGGTCAGTATGAAGTATGGGATGGTGGTCGGCGCGGTCTGGGAAATCCCCTCGGTGGCCATCCCGGCGTTGAGCCACAGGCGGGTGATTCCGGCGGGATAGTCGTCGGGCAGAGAGCGCAGGGTGGCTTTCCATTGCATCGTGTCGCGGTCACACCCGAAATCGACAATCCGCAGGGTCTCCTCGCGGGGCGAACCGGCACGGAGGGCCGAGAGCATTGTCTTTATCGAGTCGGCCGCACGGGTGTCGTTGTCGGTAATCATTATCAGGTTGACGCGCGCCCCGGCGGGGGTGAACACCATCGCGCTGTCACCAGTCGAGAAACCTCTCACCTCCCCCAAAGAGAGGGTATCGGAGGAGAGGGAGGCGTTGAGCAGCTGTTCGAACCCCTCTGTGAACCTGTCGCGGCGGTATTTGTCAGGAATCAGTCGGGTAAGTTCCAGGGCGGTGTTCTCATATCCCTCGACGGTGAAATATCGGGTGAGCAGGACTGTCGCCACAAACCGCTCCGGGTCTTTCCTGACAAACTCCTCGATGGCGCGGTTAAGGCCGTCGATGTCGTTACCCTCCACCAGCGGACGGTTCTCTTTGAGGAAATCGGCGAGCTGTTCGGCATCCTTGTTGCCCTTTATCGATATGTTCTCGGGGTTAATGGCCGAGAAACGGGCCTCGATATGGTCGCCCCCCTCGACGATGAACTCCCCGAGCAACGAGCCGCCTGAGGTGTAGACCTCGACGAATGTGGGGGCCGAGACATTGGCGGTGAGGGAGAACTGCCCGTCGATTGCGGGGACGCTCTCAACGCGGTATGCACCGTCGGTGTAGTAAATCAGGGTGACGTTCTGTGTGCCGATGTCGTCGGAAGCCGCGTCAAGGCGGAACTCCTTCGAGCCGGAACATCCCACGGCGAGAATCGCCGGGAGCAGGATTGCCAACATGTTTCTGAGGATGGTTTTCATCTTGTGTCGGGGATGATGAATCGTAGGGGGGTAATACAAAAAAAGAAGGAGCAATGCAGCCCCAAAGGGCAGACACTACTCCTTCTCCTCTCTCTCCAGCGGTGCGGACGAGACTCGAACTCGCGACCCCCTGCGTGACAGGCAGGTATTCTAACCAGCTGAACTACCGCACCAAATTTGAGGTAATAGACCTTTGAGAGAATTTCAGGGAACTATTTTCTTGCAAGTCTCAAGGTTGTTGTTCCTTGTCGTTTGCGAGTGCAAAGTTACGACGAGTTTTTGAATCCACCAAATTTTTTGACAAAAAAATTCGATTTTTTTCAAATTTTCCGGAATTTTCCGGAATTTTCCGGTCATAGCCCCTCGGAAGGGGTCTCAAGCAGGAGAAGGATGCTCCTCAAACCGCCCCGGAAAATATCAACACGGCGGTGGAGCATCGCCAGGAAACGCTGTGCCGACAAATCCCCCCTTACCCTCGCGAAGTCCTGGAGGATTTCCTCGCGGCGGTCTCCGGCATCTATCCCGAAACCGAGTGAAGCTCTCTCCGGATCATATTCCTTGGCTGCATCCTTTATGAAAAGATCCTCCAGTTGCCCGGCGGCCTCATCACCCCATGACAATATACGGCGAAGGTCGTCGACAGTGAGGGCCGAGAAATCAGCTTCGGCCACACCCTGCATGTTATGCCAGGTCCAGTTCCAGGAATATGAGGAGTAGCGGTCATGGATTTCCGCAAGTCTGGCGTTGGCCTCACCTATGGTCATCTCCGTATCCGAAATCATATCCCCGGCGAGATCGTCGATGGCCTCGCGGGGAGCGAGAAGGCCGGAAAGGTCAACCCACAGACCCGCTCCCTCGGTGGAGGGGGCTTCCCGCAGCCGGTCAATCAACGCCGCCGGTGTGATTTCAGGATTCGTGGCCGCCACCGCGAGGATTTTCCTGCGGAACACCCCGGCGAGGAACAATCTTAAAAGCATCGTGTAGCGGTCAATACCCTTCGCGATGCCACGGCGGGGAATCACCACACCATCCAATTCAATCAGGGGAGTTTCTCCACACTCTCCCAGTTCCCGCAGTTTGGCGACACCTGCGAGGAGATTCCCTACGGTGTATGGCGACAGCCAATTGAAGTTCACAGGGTCATTCTCGGCGGCTTCTCCGATTCTCGACGGCCATTTCTCCACATCCCGCGCGAGACCCACCGAACCGACAGCCGCACCGGGAATCAGCACCGACGCGCTTCCGGCTTTCACCGAGGGGTCGTTGATAAGGTATGAGAATGGGAAGATACGGGTGTCGGGGTGGGAATAATGCCGTCCGGTGACGGTGGTGAACGCTCCGACAGCCGCCGGCC
>ULWS01026410.1_pt1 | contig 11817 bp, 7 predicted proteins | sample 1960591 | NCBI WGS metagenome assembly ULWS01 (sample SAMEA4835818, study PRJEB28245) | human gut metagenome | biome: gut microbiome; material: fecal sample | place: Denmark | collected 2008
GTCGGAATTTCTCATTTAGGAGAAATTCCTCCTACTCGATTGGATGTATTGGGAAATTAATGCTATTATTAGGATAAAAAATACAGAAATATAGATATAACAGGAAGGGAGCAGACAAGCGTATGAAATACACATTGGATTACAAAAAGTATGCGGAACTGGCCAGACGTGTGGCCGCAGAGGGAAGCGTATTGCTTCGCAACAAGGATGAAGTACTTCCTTTACAAAAAGGACAGAAAGTATCGATCTTCGGAAGGATACAGTTCGAGCATTATAAGAGCGGTACGGGTTCCGGAGGTATGGTCAATGCTCCATATGTGACCAATATTACAGACAGTCTCAAGGAAGACGGCACCGTACAGGTGAATGAGGTACTGGAGGCACAGTACCGGGAATGGCTGAAGGATCATCCTTTTGATATAGGAGAGGGATGGGCTATGGAGCCCTGGAACCAGGAAGAAATGCCCGTCAGCGAAGAACTGGCGAGACAGGCGGCGGAACAGTCGGATCTGGCGATTGTGGTTCTCGGCCGAACCGCAGGAGAAGACAAGGATAATAGTGCTGCGGAAGGCAGTTATCTGCTGACAGCTGCGGAGGAAGAAATTCTTCGTAATGTCTGCAATGCATTTGCCAGGACGATCGTTGTGCTGAATGTGGGTAATATCATGGATATGAAGTGGGTCGACCGGTATCAGCCACAGGCTGTGCTCTATGTATGGCAGGGCGGCCAGGAGGGCGGCAGAGCTACAGTAGATGTCCTGACAGGAAAAGTGAATCCCGGTGGTAAGCTCAGCGATACTATTGCGGAAGATATTGAGGATTATCCTTCCACGGAGAATTTCGGGGATCCGGTGGAGAATTTTTATACCGAGGACATCTATGTAGGTTATCGCTATTTTGAGACCTTTGCCAGAGACAAGGTAAAATATCCCTTTGGCTTTGGACTGTCCTATACCCGGTTCCAGACAGAGAGCATGGGACTGGCAGTGCAGGGTACCGAGGCAACTGTCATTGAGAAAGTGACAAATGTTGGCAGTATGTCCGGCAGAGAGACCATACAGGTCTATGTGGAGGCTCCTCAGGGAAAGCTGGGAAAGCCGCTGCGTCAGCTGGCAGCTTATGCCAAGACGGAAGAACTGAAGCCCGGAGCAAGTGAAGAACTGATCCTGAAAGCAGAACTGACGGAGCTTGCGTCCTATGATGACAGTGGTGTCACTGGACATAAATCCTGCTATGTATTGGAAGCAGGAGACTATATCTTCTATGTCGGTACCGATGTGCGGAGTGCAAGAGAAGTCGGAAGAGTGACATTAGCGGAGCTGCAGGTCGTACAAACCGTTACGGAAGCACTGGCTCCGGTGCAGGCATTTAAACGCTTACGACCGTTCTTCTTCGGAGAAAACAAGCATGCCATCGCCAACTGGGAGGATGTGCCCTTACGGACCATAGATCTGGCGGAACGTATTTTGCGGGAAAGACCCACCCAGAGCGAATATATGGGAGATCAGGGATGGAAGCTGGCAGATGTCTATGACAAAAAGATTACGTTGGAACAGTTCCTGACACAGCTGTCAGACGAAGATCTGATCTGCATGACCAGAGGAGAAGGCATGTGTTCCCCGAAAGTTACCCCCGGAACAGCAGCAGCTTTCGGCGGTGTGACGGATGGACTGCAGCAATTCGGTATTCCGGTGGCCTGCTGTTCCGATGGTCCTTCCGGCATTCGTATGGACTGCGGTACCATGGCCTATGCACTGCCGAATGGTACGTTGCTGGCATGTACCTTTGATCCGGAGTTGGTGGAAGAACTGTATGAGATGGAGGGCATGGAGCTTCGCAAGAACAAGATTGATTCCCTCTTAGGCCCCGGCATCAATATTCACAGAAATCCGTTGAATGGACGTAACTTTGAGTATTTTTCCGAGGATCCGTACCTCACCGGTACCATGGCGGCGGCACAGCTGAAAGGCATGGGAAAATATGGAGTTACCGGAACCATCAAGCATTTTGCATGTAATAATCAGGAATTCAAACGGCATGATGCCAATGCTATTGTATCCGAGAGGGCGTTGCGGGAGATCTATCTGAAAGGATTTGAGATTGCCGTAAAACAGGGCGGAGCCTACAGCATCATGTCCACCTATGGCCCGGTGAACGGACTGTGGACCGCAGGCAGCTATGATCTTCTGACAACCATTCTCCGTAAGGAATGGGGCTATCAGGGTATTGTCATGACCGACTGGTGGGCAAAGATCAATGAGGAAGGCGAATCCGGTTCCAAGAGTCAGACGGTACCTATGGTCCGGGCGCAGAATGATATTTACATGGTGACCGCAGACGCAGCATCCAATTCTAATAAGGACAACACTGCGGAAGGACTGGCAGACGGCAGGCTGACCAGAGCGCAGCTTATGCGGAATGCTGCAAACATCTGCTGCTTCCTGTTACGTTCCGTTGCCATGGAGAGACTGCTTGGCAGAGAGGAAGAGGAGTGTACGGAGCTTCACAGTCCGGTAAGCACCGAAGGAGCCGGAGACAGCGGACAGGTGCTGGCCCGGCTGGAACTGCCGGAGCCGAAGACCGGCGAAGAGATTGAACTTCCGCTGGAGAAGCTGTCCACGAAGAAAGGTACTGGTGCGGTATACCAGCTGCGTTTCACGAAGATCGGACGGTACGAACTGGTATTCCGGATGAGTTCCACGTTGGGCCCGCTGGCGCAGCTGCCTATTTCCGTGTTCCTGAATAATACATTACAGCAGACCGTGACCATCAACGGCACAGAAGGAAAAATCGTGGAACAGACAGTGATTCTGGCAATCCGACAGGACGGCGAGAAGTACATGAAGTTGTATTTCGGAGAAAGCGGCATTGACATGAACCGGATGTTCTTACGTTATGTGGGAAAGAACGATATCGAAAGTTTTCGAAATGAATAAAACAATATAAGCAATAAAAAGGCTCCGAAAGATCGGTATGCAGGCAGGATCTTCCGGAGCTTTTTATGCGTCGCAATTTGTAAAAAAACCTTAACGGAATATTTATGCATAGAAACCAAAAGAAGAATTGACTTATGCCGATATTTCGGATAGAATCTACTCTTGTATGTTCTAAAGAAAAATTAGCAAGGAGGCAGGGAAAGTGGTAGCACAAATACTTGCAGTAATCATATTTCTGGCGATGTTTGTACTGATCGTCCTGGAAGTATGGGAGAGACACATTATCACATTAGGCTGCGGCCTGCTGACACTGGTACTGGTATTCGGACTGGGAATGCACAGTATGAGCGCAGTGTTGGAGACTTTGAACTTAGGCAGCTTTTTCACAAGTCATTTCTGGTACACGGCGGGACAGTCCGCAGAGGCTTCCAGTGGTATCAACTGGGAGACCATCGTGTTCGTAGCAGGAATGATGATCATGGTAGAGGGAATGGCCCGGGTGGGATTCTTCCGTTGGCTGTGCATGCGCCTTGCCAAGATGGTCAAGTATAAGGTTGTACCGCTGTTTGTCACCTTTATGGTATTATCCGGTATTCTGGCAATGTTCATTGACAGTATTACCGTAATCCTGTTCCTGGCAGCCGTTACCATTGAATTGTCACAACTGTTGAAATTCAATCCGGTGCCTATGATTCTGGCAGAAGTGTTCTGTGCGAATCTGGGAGGATCCGCTACCATGTGCGGAGATCCCCCCAATATCATCATCGGTACTTCCCTGGGATATTCCTTCACGGATTTCCTGACCAATACCGGTGTGATCGCAGGCGTTTCCCTGGTTGTGGTCGTACTGTATTTCTATCTGGTATTCCACAAGGAACTGCGTGCCAGTGAGGCAGCTGCAGCAGGCAGCAACCAGACCTACCCAGATCCTTCCGAAGCCATTACCGATAAAAAAGGATTTATTATCAGCACTATTATTTTCCTGTGTGCGGTAGTTCTGCTGGTGACCCACGCACAAACCGGTCTGACCGTATCCTGTATTGGTGTATTCATTTCTATCGTGACTTTAATTGCAGCAGGCAAGGACGCACTGAAACTGATCAAACAGATCGATTACAAGACCCTGTTGTTCTTCATCGGACTGTTCATGGTAGTGGGCGGCCTGGAGCAGACCGGCATCCTGAAAGTTATGGCGAATTTCATCGGAGACATTAGCAACGGCAATCTGATGCTGATGATCGCTATTATCCTGTGGATCTCTGCGATTGCCAGCGCCTTCGTGGATAATATTCCTTTTGCGGCTACCATGATCCCTATTATCAGCAGTCTGTCCGCTACCCAGGGTGTGGACCTGTCCATTCTGGCATGGGCACTGGCTATGGGAACCGATATTGGAGGAAGCGCAACTCCCATCGGAGCTTCTGCCAACGTAGTAGGTATCGCCACCGCAGCGAAAGCCGGTCATATGATTAAGTGGGGAAAATATTGCAAAGTTATGGCACCTGCGACTATAATAGTAGTAGGGATCTCTATGCTGATGATCTATGCAAGATATCTGTAAGATGTATTTGCAGAATACGAGTTTAAAAAATTTTGGAAATACATCCAGCCATAAGGAGGGCAGACCCATGAGTGAACAACTGATTATCTCCGTCAGCCGTGAATACGGCAGCGGCGGACATGAGATCGCACAGAAGCTGGCAGAGTATTACAAACTGCCGATGTACGATCACAACCTGTTAGATGAGGTGGCTGCAAGCATGAATGTAAGCAGCAAGGAGCTGGCTGAGTTCGACGAAAAGAGACGTAATAAATTCCTGTACCGCAGTGTAATGGGAATGAACAGCTCTCCGGCAGACAATGTGGCCAGAATGCAGTTCGATTACATTAAGAAAAAAGCAGAGGCAGGAGAATCCTTCGTGATCGTAGGACGTTGTTCCGAAATCGTGCTGAAGGACAATCCGCACCTGATCTCTATCTTCGTATTGGGAGACAGAGAGGCCAAGATCGAACGTGTTATGCGGATCTATGAGTTGGATGCCCGTCATGCGGAAGAGCGTATGATCGAGAAGGACCGTCGCAGAAAGTCTTACCACAATAGTCATTGTAAGGTAAAATGGGGCGATTCCCGTAATTACGATCTGTCTATCAACAGCAGCAAGCTGGGTGTAGAAGAGACGGTGGAATCTCTGAAAAATTACATAGACGCAAGGCTTGCTCATAAATAAAGCAGACATAAGTCAACAAAAATGCAGAGACCATCTGAGGAAAGCATACGAAAGAAAATCGTGTAGCTGCCGCAGATGGTCTTTCTTGTTGGCGTTTCTTAAGAAATACCGGATAACATTTAAACAAATTTTAAGGATTTCTGTCGTGACGAATACAGCAGATTATGGTATTATCCTAGAAGATGAATAGGAATAAAAGAGTGCAAAATCAGGTATGTGGAAGTGAGGTACAGGATGAGCGATAAGGAAAGAGACTCCATTCAGGAGATGGAAGATATACAAAAGGGTCTGGAAGCCTTTTTACAACAGGAGATGCAGGAAATGCAGGCATCCGGGGCGGGAGCCCGCCGCAGTACGGGGCGCCCGGCGGCGAATGCGGGGACACACTCTGCGGAGCGTGAGGCAGCCCGCCCGGCTCCGCAGATGTATGATATGAGGGAAGATGACGAGGAAGAGGAGGAACTGGATGTGATCGGATCCGACAGAAGAGCAGGATCCCGTGAGGACTATGCAGAGGACTGGGATGATCCCACATACCGCAGGAGACAGGCAGCCCGCAGAGAGACGGCACGTAAGACTTCAGAGAGTCGTAACGGTGGCGGCCGTAGCAGTAACGCTGATCACCGCAGACAGGAGCCCTCAGGCAGAACCCGCCGCAGCAGACGGGATGACTATGTAGAGGACTATGAGGACGATTATAACGATAGAAAACGCTCCGGAAGAAGATCCGGAAAGCGTGAGGAGATAGACACGAAAGCGGATAAAAGGAACAGAAAAGGAAATAAAAAGGGAGCCGGGAGCGGCAGAAAGAAGAAAAAGTCAGGACTCAAGCGTTTCCTGATCGCAGTGGCGCTGATCCTTGTATTCCTGGCAGCAGGATTGTATGTGCTGGTAGGAAAGGTCTACGGAGAGATGAACTATGAGAAGATCGAGTCGGTAGCGTCCTCTCCCATGAAGGAAGAAGGCGTGACCAATATTCTGCTGATCGGTAACGATTCCCGTGAAAACGGTGAAGACGGCAGATCAGATGCCATGATCCTGCTGTCCATCAGCAACAAGACGAAGAAGATCTACATGACATCCCTGCTCCGTGATATGTATGTGGACATTCCGGGACATAAGGGCAATCGTCTGAATGCGGCATATTCCTATGGTGGCGCAGAACTGCTGATGGAGACTATTGAGCAGAATTTCGATATTCATATTAGCCGCTATGTACTGGTGAACTTTGAAGCATTTGCCAATCTGGTGGATGCAGTGGGCGGTGTGGATCTTGAGCTGACCAGCAAGGAAGTGGAATATGTCAACGGCTATCTGGTGGAATACAACATTCTGCTGGGAAGACCGGAAGGTACCGACTATTTTGAAGATACTTCCGGCGGTATGGTACACCTGAACGGACCGCAGGCATTGGCGTATTGCAGAAACCGTTATATCGGTACGGATTTCGGCAGAACCGAGAGGCAGAGAAAGGTATTGGCAGAGGTGATCCACAAGCTTCCGCAGGGAATGCTGACCAATCCCCAGGAGCTGATCGATGGTCTGATGCCGAATCTGACCACGAATCTGACCCAGACAGAATGCTATCGGCTGAGCCTTATGGCACCTAAGGCCGTGACTTACGATATTATCCAGAACAGCATTCCGCTGGAGGGCACCTATAAGGATGCGACCATCCGTAAGATGGCAGTGCTGGAAGTGGATTTCGAAGCCAACAAGAAATTCCTGCAGGAGAATCTGTACGGAGACGGAGACAGTACTTCCACATCGGAGGCTTCTGCGGAATGATATTATAATTGACGTATGAGAGTCAATGTGCCAGCATGATTGACGAACGGCGAATGGGATCATGATAGTTGCGAAGCAACGGTAAGCACCAAAGGTGCGGATCATGCTACGATAATGAGGGAGCAGCTTATGGGGTATCGAAAACAAAGGTTTGCAGCACTGTTCTGTGCAGCGGCTGTCATAATGCTTGGTGGATGTGGCGATGATCTGACCCAGCAGGTCTACATTCCGGGAAGGGAAGATCTGGCGCAGCCTATCGGCGGTTACAATGCAACTACGCAGGCTGGGCAGACGGCAGAAGATTCTGCTACGGGGGCACAGACAGGGACGGCTTCCGGTGGAGAGAACGCAACAACATCGGGATTTTGCCATGACTCCGGTGGTTTGACGGGTGAACGTTATACGATCACCATCTCCGCAGCAGGGGATGTAACGTTGGGAAATCATCAGGAACAAGACTACAGTGCCTCCTTCCGTCAGGCCTATGATCAGGCGGAGGACGAAGGTTATTTCTTTGAAAATGTGAGAGACATCTTTGCGGCGGACGATATGACCATCGTGAATCTGGAAGGGCCTCTGACCACATCGGAACAGATGCGGGAGGGACAGACCTACTGCATCAAAGGGGATCCGGCCTACGCACATCTGCTGACGCTGGGGAGCATTGAGGCCGTCAGCTTCGCCAACAATCACCGCCTGGATTATGGCGAACAGGGAAGCCGGGATACTGTGGTGGCATTAGAGAAGGAAGGGATCATTTATGCTTATGATAAAAATGTGGGTATCTATGAGATCCCGGACAGTGCGGCAGCCCACGGCGGAGAACGGAACCTGAAAATAGGAATAATCTCTGTCAATGAGGTAGAGTGGGGCGCACAGGCGGAAAAGCTGATCCAGAACAATATCGAGACCCTGCGGGAACAGAATGTAGATCTGATCCTGGCATGCTGTCACTGGGGGATTGAGAAAGATACTTATCCGGAGAATTACCAGCAGGTACTTGGCAGAAAATGCATTGACTGGGGCGTGGATCTGGTCATTGGTCATCATCCCCACGTCCTTCAGGGAATCGAAGAATATAAGGGCAGATATATCATCTATAGCCTGGCGAATTTCTGCTTCGGAGCGAACCGGAACCCGGCAGATAAGGATACCATGATCTTCCAGCAGACCTTTACATTCGAAAACGGACAGAAGGTGGAGGACCGAAATGCCAGGATCATTCCCTGCATGGTGAGTTCTGTGTCCACCCGGAATGATTTTAAGCCTACTCCGGCAGCAGGTGAGGATAAGAAGAGAATTTTGCAGCGTATGAATGAATACAGCAGGGATTTCGGTGTGGAATTTGATGAAAACGGTGGGATTCTCGTGAATTAGATGAGAGAGCGGTAACGCGGAAAGGAAACGGTCCGATCATGGAAAAAGCATTTAAACTGGATTTTGTCAATGATAAAACAGGAAGTCTGTATGTGAACTGTTGCGGATGCTCCCAGACGGCACCGCTGCACAGCTTCGGGCCGGCCTCCAAGCCACATTACCTGATCCACTATGTCCTGAGCGGCAAGGGACATTTCCGGTTTCATGACAAGGAATACCGGCTGGAGGCGGGTTACGGTTTCCTGATCCAGCCCAATGAACTGGCTTTTTATCAGGCGGATGCGAAGGATCCCTGGAGCTATCTGTGGGTGGGCTTTGCTGGAAGCCGCGCCGAAGAATACTTACACAGCATGGGACTGTCGGACCGGCATCCTATTTTTTCCTGTGATAAATCGGAGGAACTGTATTCCATTGTCCGGGATATGATGGAGCATAATACCTTTGGCATTGCGGATGATCTGCGCCGGAACGGACTGCTGGGAGTATTTCTGTCGGTGATCGCCGACAGCGCCGGTGTGGTGGCAAGGGAGGAAGAGGATAAGGGGAACCAGTATGTGAAAAAAGCGGTCTCCTTTATCCAGAGCAACTACTGTAACCCCATCAAGGTCACGGATGTGGCGGACTATGTGTGTATCAACCGCAGCTATTTATATACGCTGTTCCAGAACTATCTGGGGATGTCTCCCCAGCAGTTCCTTACTACCTTCCGTATTACCAAGGCGAGAGAACTTCTGGACTCCACGAATTATCCTATCGAGAGTATTGCATTGTCCTGCGGATACAGTGATGCCCTGGTATTTACCAAGGCCTTTCACGCCATGAAGGGAATGTCCCCTTCGAAGTACCGCAAGGAAAGCCACAAGGAGAGCACAAAAGAACAGCTCCAGGAGGTCGAGGGCCTGATCGCCCGGCTCCTGAAGCCATAGATGAAACTATAAAACCAAACAAGAAAGGGTGTCGCACAGCGGCACCCTTTTGTATTTGACTATTTCTTACTTTCCAGATTTTTCTCTACATATTCCAGAATATAGAAATTATCCTCCGGCATCTGGCAGCCTACGATGAACAGACCGTTATCATCGGAGCAGCGGATGATACGTCCTTCCAGCACATTGTGATCCGGGAGAGCGAAATCATGGATAGTGACAGTGATCGAGGCATTCTTGCTCTGGGTGAAGATATTGTCTGTCGCCAGGAAAGCAAAGCCGTTGGCACTGATATTATCCATGGTGGCCGCATATTCCGTATCAGAATTTTTGAACTTGATGGTGCAGGCATTGTTCAGATCCATACGGGGGTATTTACGGCGGTTATTGATCCTGGGTCTGGTATTAATGATGATTTTGAAGGCATGAGCACCCTTTTCAGGAGCGGGAGAGATGACTGCCTTGTCCCAACAATACAGGATGTTGCCTGCGGTGATCTGTAAGGTACAGGAAGCGGTATCTGTGAGTGCTAGCTCCTTCTGACAGGATACCAGCAGCCCCTCCGGAATCTGTTCGATCAGTTCTCCAAGGTATTCCGTATCTCCCTGGCCGGCTACTTTCAGATCGATCTTCATACCTGGCTGAATATCTTCGATACCCATGAAGCCGCCGATACCCAGATCACACATCATGTTCTCCATGACATCCTCGATGGTGTTGATATTGGAAGCGGTTTCTTCGTATTTACTGAGCATACGCTCACTGGTCTGGCTGGAGTGTGCAATACAGCCGGTAATGGTCTCCACGATGTTGGATACCTGTTCCATATTGGATACCAGCTGGGTATTGGAGCTTTCGACTTCTTTAATTGCATTATCAACTACCTGAATATGTCTGCCGAGCTGTGCGGAATCAGATGCGATCTGATTTACATTTTCACCGGTATGTGTTACCTTTTCCAAAGTGACCTGGATCAGCTTCAAGGTCTCTTCAATGGAAGCGGTCATCTTAGCGGAAGTAGCATCCAGACGGGACAGAGCTTCTCTGATCTGTCCGGAGGAAGCGTGGGTTTCAGTACTTAAGGTACGGATCTGATCAGCTACCACTGCGAAGCCCTTGCCTGCTTCACCGGCTCTGGCAGCTTCAATGGAAGCGTTTAAGGCCAGCAGGTTCGTCTGATTTGTAATTTTTTCGATGGTACCGGTCTCCTGCTTCACCATGCCAAATTCCTGCTGGAAATTCTGCAGGACATTTTCCAGCTCCGTAGAAAGCTCTGACATCGTGGTGGCAGTGCTTACCAAACTTTGCAGATCTTTTGCACTGACACTGGAATGGGATTCGGTTTTCCCGACCAGAGATACCATTTCGCTGATGAGTGCCACAACATTTTCCACCTGGGCACGGATGTCGGAAGTCATCTGTGTGGAAGAGGTCGTCCGATCCTGTAGCATATGGTTATTATCCGTCAATTCATTCATACCCAGCATGACCATATCGGAACCGTGCTTGTTCTCAGAAGCCAGTTCTCTGACAACGGTAATGCCGTCCAGAATGGTATTGCTGGATGTCTTGACCTGTTCTACGGTGGTCACCACTCTGTGAAGGTCGGCTTTGATACTGTCGGTCATGGCACCGTCGGACTCGTTCAGATGGCGGATGGACATGACATAGCAGATGTAACACAGGATGATACAGGACAGCTGCAGCTGGTAATTCTTCATATCGGAAGCACTGTTAAAGCCCAGCATGTAGCGGTAGACGGCAGCGCCCACAATGATCAGAGAGTTGACGATACCGCAGTTGATCATGAATTTCCGGTTCTTATACAGGACCAGTAAGCTTGTCACCGGAAGGATGTAAGTGAATGCGATGGGTGACGCTGTGGTACAGATTACAAAGGTATAGAAGATGCCGTAACCGATGACCAGATCGTAGCGGTAGAGCTCCGTTGCCCAGCCCTTTACACGTAACAGCACTTCGCCGAAGATCAGAGGCAGCCAGCACAATGCCAGGAAAATAAGGTAAGAAGTGGTGGGATATAATCCCCCGGACGCATCGGAGCCATAGTTGGCACTCAGTAAAACAGCAAAAACGATCCAGATCTTACGGGCTTTCCGATTAGCTTTTTCTTTGAAAACATTTTCGTCGTATGTCATGATACGTATCCTCCTTTACAGTCATCTCCGGTATGTTCAAAAAAATGAATCAAATGGTGGATCACTTCCCTGCTTTCCGGAAGATCCGGGTAAAAAGCGCTGAACGCATGGGTCAGGCGGGGATCCTTCGGGTAGTTGATCAGTTTATGGGGCATCTGATGTCTGCGCAGAGCCTTTTCAAAATTCAGAGTATAGCTCTGAAGATTATCGTTGTCACTGGTGATCAGGAGACTGGGTGGCAGGCTGGTCACGATGTCCGGGTGCTCCGGAGATACATAGGGGGCAAAAGCACTTTTTTTATAATGCCGGCCGTAGAGATATCTGGGGAGGAAAAGTCCGATCTGATCCAGGCGGTTCGTATAGAACATACCGCTGACCAGGCCAAGTGCCCGGACTGGCAGGGCAG
>ULWS01005383.1_pt1 | contig 11805 bp, 6 predicted proteins | sample 1960591 | NCBI WGS metagenome assembly ULWS01 (sample SAMEA4835818, study PRJEB28245) | human gut metagenome | biome: gut microbiome; material: fecal sample | place: Denmark | collected 2008
CCCGCACCTACGCTGCCCGTGCCGAAAAGATGGCCCAAGCCATCAACGACGAGCTGTGGCTCAACGACAAGGGATATTACGGAATGTATCTCTATGGCCGCGACAACCTCATCATGAATCCCCGTGCCGAGACCCTCGGCGAGTCGCTGGCGATTCTCTATGATGTGGCCTCGCCGGAACGAGCCAAGCTCATCACCGAGAAAAACCCCGTCACCCCCTTCGGCCCCGCGATTTTCATCCCCCAGATTGCCGACATGCCCGCCTACCATAACAACGCCCTCTGGCCCTTCGTGGCCTCTTACTGGACGCTGGCCAACGCCAAGGCGGCCAATTCGCGCGGTGTGATGCTCGGCCTCGGCTCGGTATTCCGTCCGGCAGCCCTCTTCGCCACAAACAAGGAGAACTTCAACCTCGACAACGGCGACATCACCACGGAACTTAACTCCTCCAACATGCTCTGGTCGCTGTCGGGCAACCTGGCCCTGACAATGAAGATGCTCTTCGGCATCACACCCGAGACCGACGGCATATCATTCAAGCCATTCATTCCCAAGCAGCTCGACGACCACCGCCTGCTTACAGGCCTGCGCTACCGCGACATGGTGCTGAACATCTCCATCGAGGGCTACGGCAACCGCATCTCGAAATTCTTCCTCAACGGCAAGGCCCACATCCCTTTCATCCCCGCCGACCTCAAGGGTGAGCAGGAAATAAAGATTGTGATGGACAACAATGTCCCCCAGCCGATAAAGGTCAACGAGACAGCCAACGTCAAGGCTCCCCTCACCCCCATCGCCTGGCTCACATACGACTCTTCCGTTCCCGGACGCGAGAACACCCCGCGTCTCAACCTGCTACAGTGGCAGCCTATCGAATATATCGACCATTATGTCATCCTGCGCGACGGCAACCGCATCGCCATCACCAACGAGACCACCTGGAACGCCGCAGAGCCGGGTGAATACCAGGTGATTGGTGTGGATGCCAACGGCGTGGAGTCATTCGCCTCCGAGCCCCGCAGCAACCGCCCGGTAATCGCCGTGGAGATGCCTGTCGAGACCACAAAAATCACCTCCTCCGAGGCTTGCAACATCCCCCTCGCCCCACTCAAGGGGTATCGCGGCACAGGTTTCGCTGAAATCGACCACACCACCCTCCCCATCCATATCGGAGTGGACATCAAGGAGGCCGGAACCTACTCCCTCGACTTCCGCTACGCCAACGGCAACGGCCCTGTCAACACCCAGAACAAGTGCGCCATCCGCACCGTCCTGGTCGACAACAACCGCCTCGGCACCGTTGTCTTCCCCCAGCGCGGAGTCGGCAACTGGAACGACTGGAGCCACACCAACTCCCTGCAAGTCCACCTCACCCCGGGCCGTCACGTCATCACCCTGAAATACCTCCCCGAGAACGAGAACATGAATTTCTCCACCAACCACGCCCTGGTTGACCGTCTCCTCCTCCGCCGCATCAACCCCTGAAGCCCTCTCCGGCAACCGCCGGAGGGCAAATCCGTTGGTAGAGAAATCAAAATCTCAAAAATAATTCACGAAAAAGTTGCGAGATTAAAATAAATACCGTAATTTTGCAACGCAAAAGCCCAGAGAGGCCATCAAGCGTCTTGCCAAGCATCGCCACAGCGCGTCGCCGCAACGACAAAAGCTTCAGTAGCTCAGTTGGTTAGAGCACCTGACTGTTAATCAGGGGGTCGTTGGTTCAAGCCCATCCTGAAGCGCAATAAGACAATTTTACAGCATATATCGCCGCGAAAGCCAAAAGCCGAGCGGCACCCTCCGCCGCCAAGGCCTTTCCCGGTCAAGGCAGCGAAAATGCTTCAGTAGCTCAGTTGGTTAGAGCACCTGACTGTTAATCAGGGGGTCGTTGGTTCAAGCCCATCCTGAAGCGCCCACCCGGGGTCGCGCCCAAAGCGCGACCCCAATTTTTTTGCCCTCCCCCTCAATCTACCATTCTTTCCCAATCCCCCCATTCTTTCCCATAATTCCCATTTCTTCCCAATATTATTAGAGGTCTCGCAGATTACGCAGAAGCCATCTCCTGATGGCTTCCATCCACTTGTAGGGACGCGCCGTGGCGCGTCCGCAATCAAACTGGTATTATTCCCCAATCAAACCGGTATTATAAAGTCTCGCAGATTACGCGGATTACGCAGAGGCCATCCGGGCGAGAATCCAGCAATATCCCCCCGGATGGCCTCTGCGTAATCCGCGTACTCTGCGAGACCTCTGGGAGAAATGGGAATTATGGGAGTATTGGGAGGGAGGGGGTATCCGCGTAAACTGGTAATCTTTCTTGATATCCCGCTGAAACAGAAAGCTCCCTCCGCGCCTGGGCGCGGAGGGAGCTTCTTGAGTTTCTATGAGCAAGCCGGGCTATCAGAGAGCCACCTTGGTAGCCTTGCCACCCTGGAGACGGATGAAGAGACCCTTCTCGGGGTTGGCCACGCGCTGACCCTGGAGGTTGTAGTAAACAGCTTCACCGGCAGCGGTATCTGCCTCAACAGCCTCTACACCTGAACCTGCGGTTGTAACCTTGAGGGTAACGGTATCACCGGTGGTGAGGGTGAAGGTAGGATTCTCCCAGGAACCGCTGGCGGGAGACATGTTGTCGATGGGATCCTGAGGACCGGTAAGGGTATAGACCTGGTTAAGTTCAAGGGCACCTGCGGTGGAGTAGGAGTTTGCCCATGCGGCATTCTTTACAACCTTGAAGGCCTTGGTAATAGTACCGGTGTAGGCGAGAGTCCATACGTCGCCGTCACCCTTTGTGAACTTGGGAGCGGTAGAGAAGTTCCATTCCAGAGGAGCCTCGCCGACGAGCTGCCAGGTTTCCTGACCATCCTCAACGCGTTCTGCCTGAACGAGAATGGTAAGAGCGTCATCCGCACCCGGGGTGATGGTCACCTTGGCGTTGATGTAGTGAACGTTGTCACCGGCCATCAGGATGTTGCCTCCGTTGTTTTCCTTTTTAGCCTGATAGGGTACGCCATCCTCCAGGGGGGTGCCGTTGGTACACCACTGGTTGTCCCAGCTTGAAGCACCCTCAAACATGACAATCTTGAAGTCGCCATAGAGGTCGGCGATTGTCTGGGAATAGGTGCCGTCGCCGTTGTCATCGAAATGGTTGGTCTCAAGCTTCCAGTCCTGATAGGTACCGGGCATACACCATACTGTTTCTGCGGAAACAGAGTTTGCTGCTGCGGCCACAGCCATTGCAGCGAGAAGAGTAGAAATTTTCTTCATGTTGTTGATTTAGGTTAAAAATGTTGGGTATGATAGAAAATATGAATGTCAGAAAGATGTCTCAAAATTACGATATTTTATCCGATATTCAAGTATTTTTTCCAAATTTCTTGACACCGTATCCGCATTTTGCAGAATTACAGTCCTCGGGTGACGAAAAATAGTCGAAACGAGGTCGCCGCCCCGACGGCTCACAGTCGGCGAAAGGGTCGCCGACTGTGAACCGGTATTCGGCGAAGCGGAAATTATCTGAATGTGAACGGTATGGTCGAAGCGATGTCAGCCGAGGATGATGCCACATGGGCCTGATATTTTCCGGGGTGGGTCATCCAGTCGTGGGCGTCAGCGTCGAAATAAGCCAGGTCATCGGGGGTGATTGTGAAGGTCACCTCACGGGTCTCACCGGGGGCGAGAAGAACCTTCCGGAAACCCTTCAGTTCCTTGGCCGGACGCTGGAGGGGAGCCTTGACATCCGTGACATAGAGCTGCACGATCTCAGCCCCCTCGCGGTCACCGGTGTTTGTCACCGGCACAGTGATGGTCAGCGTCTCCCCGGCAGTCATCCCCTGACGGTCGGCACGGGGCTTCCCGTAAGCGAAGGTGGTGTAGCTCAGGCCATGGCCGAAGGGGAAGAGCGGCTTGATTTTCTTCGTGTCATGCCAGCGGTAGCCAACCAGGATACCCTCGGAATATTTCTCGTCCCAGATATCCTCATCCTGACGCTTCACTCCGGGGTATTCCCCGACAGCGTGGGCGGCGACATCCTCAAGCTTCACCGGGAAGGTCATCGGGAGCTTGCCGGAGGGGTTGACCTTGCCGAAAATGACATCGGCGATGGAATTACCGGCCTCGGAGCCGAGGAACCAGGCCTGCAGTATGGCCGGCACCTGCTTGACCCAGGGCATCGCGACGGCATTGCCGCTCACATTGACCACCACAAGGTTGGGATTGGCCTTTGCCAGGGCTACAATCACCTCATCCTGTCCGTAAGGGAGGGAAAGCGACTCGCGGTCGGCATCCTCGCAATCCTGACCCGCCGATTTATTGAGGCCGCCGACAAAAATCACATAGTCGGCCTGACGGGCCTTGGCGACAGCCTCGGCGACAAGCTCCGACGCGCTGCGCGATTCGGAAAGGTCCTGACCGGAGGTCACACCGTTGTATTCACCGGTGACATCCCCGACGTAACCCCGGGCATAGTCGACCGTCATGCCCTCGGGAGCAGCCGCGCGGAGTCCGTCAAGCGGCGACACTTCACGCTGCACTTTCAGCGAGGATGAGCCACCACCTACGGTCATCATCTTCAGGGCGTTCTCACCCACCACGAGCAGCCTGACAGGCTTCACGGCCGAGAGCGGCAGGGGGAGCAGCCCCTTGTCATTCTTGAGCAGGACGATACCCTCCCCGCCGATACGGCGTGCGGCGGCGTAATGAGCCTCGCTGCACATCGACCCGGCAGGCTTGCAGGTGTTCATGGAGGTGCGGAATATCAGGCGAAGCACACGCCGCGCCTTGTCATCGAGGGTCTTGGTGTCAGCCTCCCCCTTGGCGAGCATCTCCAGGTAAGGGTTGGCGAGATAATAGTTGTCATAGGCGTTGCTGGTGCCGTTGCTCAGGCCGTTGGTCCAGCTGCCGAACTCCAGGTCAAGGCCGTTTGTGACAGCCTCGGCGGTGTCGTGTGTGCCCCCCCAGTCACTGATGACAGCCCCGTCGAAGCCCCATTCACCCTTGAGGATGTCATTGAGCATCCGCTGGTTATGACACAGGTGTTGGTCCTGATAATAGTTGTAGGCACCCATTATCGACCACGCGCCACCCTCGCAGACAGCCGCCTTGAACGCGGGCAGGTAAATCTCATAGAGTGTGCGGTCATCGACAATCACATTGGTGGTGTGGCGGTTGATTTCCTGGTTGTTGAGGGCGTAATGCTTCACACAGGCCGCGACACCATTCTCCTGAAGCCCCTTGACATAGGGGACAACCATACGGGAGGCGAGATAGGGGTCTTCACCCATATACTCGAAATTGCGGCCGTTGAGAGGGGTACGGTAGATGTTGACACCCGGGCCAAGCACCACATCCTTGCCGCGATACAGGGCTTCCTCACCGAGCGACCGCCCGTAGAGGGCCGACATCTCGGGGTTCCAGGTAGCCGCGAGGCAGGTGAGGGCGGGGAAAGCCACACATGAGTCATTGGTCCATCCGGCCTGGTCCCATTCATCCCAAAGCACTTCGGGACGGATACCGTGGGGGCCGTCGGTTGTCCACAGGCCACGGATTCCAAGCCGGGCCACACCGGGAGATGAGAACTTCGACTGGGCATGGAGGATGGCCACCTTCTCGGCGGTGGTCATCCGCGAGAGCGCGTCCTCCACCCGCTCCTCGATGTCACGCGAGGGGTCGAGATAGACCGGGGTGTCGGCGGCGGCTGTAACCGCCGCCATCCCGGCAACAAAAGATATAAGGATTTGCTTGAGCATCAGAATCAAGGAAAGTAACTGGTAGGATTTATTTTACTTTTTCACCAGCGAGATCACCCCGGCTTCATTGCCTGCCGAGAGGTCGATGGTCATAACATAGGTGGCTCCGGTCTCCAGGGTCACACCGGCGGCCAGCTCGAAGTTGCCGTCGCTGTTGGCTTTCAGCAGTGCCTCGCTACCCGGAGCGAGTGACAGGCCGTTGCCGTTGGAGGGATTGAACTCACCACCCCAACCTTTCTGGTGGAAGAATTTCACGCTGATATAGTCGCTGCGCAGACGCTGTCCGATTTCAGAGCCGTTCTCAGGACCGGCCACGGCGGTGAAGCGGTACACTTTGGGGGAAATCTCGGCCATGCCGTAAGCCTGGCTTGTCTCCCAGCCGAACTGTGAATCAAGGCTCGGCGAACCGGCTCCCCATCCCATCATATAGATGGCTCCATGACCGTCGGCCGACAGTGTGGCGGGTGATGTGCCGTCAAAACGCTGGGCGGAGACTGTGCCCCCGAGCTTGTCGAGAACCACCTGATAGGTGCCGTCAACGGGAAGGAAGGTAATCACGTCATTGTCTGAGTCGTAGCTCAGGAAGTCGGGGTCGAAATAGTAGTCGGCCAGGCCGTCCACTGAGTTGAACTCCAGGGTGCCACCCTGAGCGAGGTCGGTGACGAGGGTGTAGATGACGTTGTCGCCTGTGGTCATCTTTACCCCGTTGAGGTAAATCGGCTTCTCCTCGAAAGGCTGCTCACCCTCTTCGGTGACGGTCAGCACACCCTTGTCGACACCTGCGGTGAAGTCAACGCGGAACACATAAATCACATTATCTTTCAGCGTCACCCCGTCGAGCAGGTAGAGGTTCCCGTCGTCATGGCCATCGCCGTCACCAACACCGATGAGATTCGACGCGGAGGTCAGGCGGTCATGCTTGAACTCATTGCCCCAGCTCATGGCGTCGCCATAGAACTTGAAGTTGGTGGAGGTGGTCTTCACGGTCTTTCCCCCCACGAGGGTCATTTGATATACCTTGTCGGCCACCGGAGCCATGCAGACAGCCTTCTCGGTAGTCCAGCCGGGCTCGTTGGAGCCTACACCGGGCTTTCCGAAGTCTGCGCCGATCACCCAGAGCGCACCGGTCCCGTCGGCCTGCAGCGAAGCGGGCTGACCGTTCAGGAGGGTCTCCACACGGAAATACTGCAGCTTCTGGTCGGCGATAAGGCGGTAGTTGCCACCCATGGCGGTGAATGTCAGCGAACCGTCATCGTTGCGCTTGAACCAGTCGGAGTCAATCCACCAGTCACCGAAGCTTGAGAAACCCTCGGGGGTGATGGTCTGCCCCTGCGACAGGGCCATGTCGATGCGGGCGGTGTTCTCGTCGACCGACTCCAGCTCCTGGCCGTTGAGTTTCAGAACTGAGAAGGGTGATGCGGCGAAGGTGCGGGTGTTCAGCTCAACGGCGAACTTCCCGCCACGCGAGCTGGAGAAGGGTATCGCGCTCTCCGCGCCGATTTTCACCTGGGAGTTCTCGTAACCGAACACCAGCTCATTGCCGTTCTCCCCCACCTTGGGGGCGATGACAAACGCCTTCATCTTCTGGGGGAAGCGGTCAGCCACCGAATATGTGTCGGCCCCGGTCTTCTCCATCCGGTATTCAGCCCCATCCTCGGTGCGGAGGGTCAGGTAGGGGAAATCGGGATGGGTGATTCTCACCGGATACTCCTTCTCGGAGATGGTGAAATTGATGTTCTGCAACACCAGCTTGAGGGTTGCGGTGCCGTCAGGGACATTGGCGAAATAGGGGAGGTAGATTTTACCTGTGTAGTCTTTTCCGCTCTCCTTGGTGCGGATGACGGTCTCCTCCACCATCTCGTCGCCATAATAGAGCTGGGCCTTGAGGGTAGACAGGGCCACTTCGGCGTCGGCGGCGTTGACGGTGAACGACAGGGAGTCGCCGAAATGGGCGGTCTCCGTGGCGTCGCGGTAATCGATCACGGGGTTCCCGAACGGCTCGTCGTCATCCTTGCACGACCACAGGAGGGCAGGCATCACGAGAGCGAGGGGAAGGATATGTTTCAGTTTCATGGAGTATCAGTTTGAGGGTTACCAGATGAAGGATGCTATGCCCTTGGCGGGGACGGAGGCCGAGAAATGGCGCACACCGTCGTCGAGGGTTATTTTCTGCTCCTCGGAGCCATTGTTGGAGGCCACGAAGGCATATGTGCCGTCGGGGTTGCGGAATGCGGCGTAAGTAAGGCCGTTGGCGGTGTAGCCTGAGGTCGCGATGCGACGAGCGCCGGGCTTCACGACAGCCGACATATGGCACATGTTGTAGTAGAACGAATTGCGCTGTATGTTCTTGTAGGAAGCGTCGATGTCTACCGCACCGAAACCGTTGATGCAGCCGCCGGGACGGTTGGGTCCACGGTTTGCGTCGAGCATCAGGTTCCAGATGATGGCTCCGCGCGCCCAGTTGTTGACTGTGCCGAGACAGATTTCCTCCATATCAGACACAAGATGGGTCGAGAGGTTGGCCCCGTCGTTCCAGTCACCGGCAGTAGACTCGGTGAAGATAAGCTCCTTGTCGGGATAAGCGGCATGCACCTTGTTCAGCTCGTCGCGGTTGCCGCCGTAGTTGTGGTAGGCGGCTCCGGCGATGTAGCGTGAAGCGTCGGCATCGGCATAGATTTTGGTGGGATAGCCCTGCTGGTCGGCCATGTTGTCGTAATTGTAGTTATGGTCGAAGGCATAAATCTTGGTCTTGATGCCGGCGGCGGCGAACTTCGGGCCCACAGCCTGCTTGATGAAGTCGCGCTGCTCCTCCCAGCCCATGAACATCGAGGCGGAGTTGCCACGGTTGAGGGGCTCGTTCTGGAGGGTTACGGCGTAGATGTCGATGCCGTTCTGGCGGAACGCCTGAATCCATTTGACGAAATACTCGGCGTAATCCTGGTAATATGCCGGATTGAGCTGGCCGCCGGTCCAGGAGGTGGTGGGCTGCAGGTCAGTGAGGTTGTTGACCTTCATCCAGCGGGGAGCTGTCCAGGGTGAACCGAACACCTTCACGTCGGGGTTGATGGCAAGAATCTCTTTCAGCACCGGTATCACATACTGGGTGTCCTCTGCGGTCAGGGCGAAATTCTCGATTCCCGGGGTGTCGCAGCAGGTGAACTCGCTGAGCGAGAAGTCTGAGCAGCCGATGCTTACGCGGACATAGCTCATGCCGTAGCCCTCGGTCACCGAGAAGGTCTCCTTGAGGAACTTGGCGCGGTCCTCGGGGGTCATCTTCATGAGGTTGTAGGCGGTGGAGCCGGTGATTGCCGCGCCGAAACCGTCGATTTCCTGGAAGGTCTGCGAGGGGTCGAGGTATATCGAGCGGGGCGACATGTTGTCTTTCGTCGAGAAGGAGATGGCCGAGGGGGTCAGGTCCTTGGAACGGTTGTTGGTGGTTGTCAGCACCCTGACATCGCCGTCAACCCATACGGGCTGAGGGGTGTTCTCCTCTTCGGGAAACTTGTCATTGTCGTCGCAGGCGGTCGAGCAGAGCGCCAGGGAACATAGCAGGGAGCCGAGTAGCATATCGTTGATTCTGTATTTGGTAAACATTTTAATCGGGTGTTTTGGGGAGGGGACGCGTGGCGGGGCTGCCGTCTCAGGTCAGCCCCGGCGGAGCGTCGCGCCTGTTTGTTAGTAACCGGGGTTCTGCACCAGGTTTGAGTTCTGGTCTATGGCTCCCTGGGGAATCGGGAGGAGGTAAGAGAACTGGTTGAAGGGGGAACGCTGGGCGTGGCGGCCGGAGTCCTTGGCATAGACGGCGTTCATCACCTCCTCCACCTTGTCGAGGCGGCAGAGGTCAAACCATCGCTGACCCTCGAAGGCCAGCTCCATACGGCGTTCGTCGAGATAGGCGTTGAGCAGGGCCGACTGGCTACCCTTCTTGTCGGAGGTGAGCTTGGCGATGCCGGCACGCTGGCGGATACGGTCGATGATGTCGGCAGCCCCGGTGAGGTCACCCTTCATGATCAGGGCCTCGGCCTTGAGGAGCAGGATGTCGGCGTAGCGGCATTTGATGATGCTGCTGTATGACGAACGGCATTTGTTCATGAATGCGTAGTTGTCGGCGGGATAGTAGTTGCTCCAGGTGCAGCCATACCAGGCCACGGTCTCGTTGTAGCGCTTGGTGTCGCCGTTCTGCTCGAACAGGCGGTTCAGGTCACGCGACGGAGTCACCCACTTGGCCCATGAGAAGTTGTTGGCGGGATTGTCGACCGGCGCGCCATACATCCAGGTACACCAGTTTCCGGCGCCGGTGAAGAAATGCCCTTCGAGAATCGACTCCTTGGTGTCGCGCACCGGTTCGAAGCCGGGGGCGGGAGCCGCCCAAAGGACTGAGAAGTCATTGACGAGGTCGTAGCCGTCGGCGGCACACTTGTCGGCGTACTCTATCACCTTATCATAGTTGCGGAGGGTCTTCTCGGCGTAGACCTTGGCCAGGTAGGCATGGGCCACACCCTTTGAGAAGAGGGTCTTGTCGGAGGTGACATCCGGCGCCCACTGCTCGGCGAAGAGGAGGTCTGCCTCGATGGCGGCGTATGCCTCCTCGATGGTGTTCTGCTGAGGGAAATAAGCCCCGTACATCTCATCCACATTGTCGGCGGTGATGTTGCCGGCCGAGACGGTGATGACAGGAATCGAGCCCCACAGGCGAACCATGTCAAACCATATCATGGCACGGAAGATGCGGGCCTGGGCCGAATAGCGGTTCTGCTCAGCCTCCGACAGCGAGCCGTCCTGCACCTTGTCGAGGTTCTGTATCATTTTGGTGGCCACGGCGGCATCCTCCAGGAAGCGGCTCCAGTCGCGGGCTATCACAGAGTTGGAGCCTTCGATGGAGTTGTCTTCGTAAGGCACCACCTCCGCGCCGGTCGTGCCGACATAGGCGTTGTCTGAATGGCAGTCGGCGATTAGCAGCTGGTCGAGATACCAGTGTTCCTGCTGGTCGGTGATTTTCTTGTACATGGAGGTCATGTAGCTCTCTACGGCCGCCTTGTCTTTGAACACCACCTCCTCGGCCTCCTCGGTGACCCCTTCGGTCACATCGGAGTATGTGTCTTCCGGATCATGCTGGAGGGAGCATCCGGTGGGGAGCAGCGACATGAACATGACTGCCGCCGCGGGATATATCAGTCTCTTGATTTTCATTTTTCAGGATATTAAGTCTGTTTAAGGTCAGAACACGACATTCACGCCCAAGGTGAAGGTCTTGGTCTGGGGATATGTGCCCCAGTCGATGCCCTGCACCGCGCCGCTGTTGCCCCACTGGTTGACCTCGGGGTCCATACCTGAGTATTTGGTCCAGGTCAGCAGGTTGGTGACGGTGAAATAGGGCTGGAGCTTGGAGATATGGAGCTTGCGCATCCACTTGCCCGAGAAGTCGTAGCTCAGGGTGATGTCCTTGACACGCAGGTATGAGCCGTCTTCGACGAAATATGTGGAGTTCTTCATGTCGAAACCTGCCTTGGGGACATCGGTGATCTGGCCGGGAATACGCCAGCGGCGCAACACGTCGGTAATCTGGTTCTTGCCGTCATACATGCCCATCATCTCCATCTTCGAGGCGTTGAAGATGTCGTTGCCGTAAGAGCCCTGCAGGAAGATACTCAGATGGAAACCCTTGTATGAGAATGTGTTGGTCATACCGAAGGTGAAGTCGGGGTTGGGGTCGCCGATATAGTCGCGGTCTGAAGAGGTAATCTTGCCGTCGCCGTTGAGGTCGCGGTAGTTAAGCTCTCCGGTCTCGGGATTGACCCCGTCGGCGAAGTAGCCGTAGAATCCTCCGAGGGCGCGGCCCGGCTCGTTGCGCACCACATTCTCGTTCACATAGTCTGAGGTCTTGCCGTCGGTGTAGATTTTCTGGAGCGAGAGCTTGGTGAGCTTGTTCTTGTTGAAGGACATGTTGAAGTTGGTGTCCCACTGGAACGCGCCGGTGAGGTTGTGTGAGGTGATGGCGAACTCGAAACCACGGTTGGTCATCTCACCCTCGTTGCGGGCGATGGAGCTGGCGGCTGCCGCAC